>UPTG01000168.1_pt1 | contig 56710 bp, 56 predicted proteins | sample 2160121 | NCBI WGS metagenome assembly UPTG01 (sample SAMN06266255, study PRJEB28933) | marine metagenome | isolation source: Columbia River Estuary | place: USA:Columbia River Estuary, USA | collected 2014-07-27 | reverse complement strand
AAAATCGCTGTTAATCTTTTCCTGCGCATCGGGGCCTTCGCACCACAATCGCAGATACAGCACGGCGCTCGCCTCAATTGGGGTCAAATCGTGCAGATAGCCCACAGCCGCTGCACCGCGTTGAGAAGCAGCTTGGCTCATTTTGTTAAAATGAGCTTGCCACTGCGGGTAATGCGCAGGTTGTAGATTTGCTCTGACAGCACGATCTGGGCTTCTTGCCCACCTTGGGTTAGTTCCTCGGCCTGATACGTTGGTAATTTTTTGATAACGGGCTGGGCGACATCGCGCAAAATATTGCGTTCGAGCATCAATTTCTCTCCTGTTCGATAAAAGGGGTCAGGAACCATTCCAGTCCCATACCTTCCGGCTGTGGGCGGTCAAAAAACATGACGAGCCAATCACGTGGTTCCACGGGACTGTCCCTGGGAATGGTCATATTTTTTTCTTTGGTTTCCGGTTCGCGGGGCATTCTCGAAGTCCTAATGTTCAGAATACATTCGGGCTACCGTCTCATACAAAGATACCTCGCTAGAATACGTTAAATCTGACTAAAACGATAAGAAATGTCAAGTGGGATATTTTTTTGTGAAATATCTCTATTTTTAAAGGTCTTTTAAGGCCAAGCCTGCATATGCCGGACGCAGCAGATGGCGTCGAAAAGGCGCTGCTGGAAAGCGATTGGGAATCGTTTTCAATGCGGCGGGATAGGAGTGCCGGCTGGCTTTGTTCTGTAACAGGTCTGCCAGAATGGCGCCGGCATAACTGCCCATTGCGATCCCATTCCCATGCCAGGCAAATCCAGCGAAAGCACCGCTCAAATTTGGCACAGGTCCAATATAGGGCGTTAAGTTGCGGGTCAGGCAGACCAGCCCCGACCAGTGATCGGTGATATCGATGTCGGACCAGGCGGGAAACATCTGGCGAAAATCTGCTTTGATCTTGCGCGCTGCCGCCCTGTTGGCGCGGGCGGTTGCAAAAATACCGCCGCGCATCCCGAACAAAAAACGCCCGTCGGGCATGAGCCGGAAATAATGTAACAGTTCGCGGCTGTCAAAAGCCATTTGCGGGCTGGTCCAGCCCTGTGCTGCCTGTTCTTCTCCGGTCAGCGGTCGGGTCACAATGATGCTGGATTGTACGGGCAAATACCGGCCGCGCATCCAGTCTGGCAAATGATCCAAGAAATAGCCGTTGGTGGAAAAGGTGACTTTTTCTGCAGTGACTTGGCCTTGTGGTGGGTTCAGGCAAAACGTCTGGTATTTTTCCAGTCCGGTGACCGGACTGTGCGCAAAGACTTTGGCCCCGGCGCTTTGTGCGACGCCTAACAGACCGTTTGCGTATTTGCGTGGATTGAGGGCAAAACCAATCGGAATGGTCATTGCGCCGTGAAATGGCCCCGTCATGCCATGGGCGCTTAGATGCGCGGCGCTGATATAGTGGGCCTCGACACCATAATCATTTTTGATGTCAGCCGCCTGCCGGCGCAGCGCCGTCATATCCCGTGGACGTTGGGCCAGTGCTGTTTCACCATTTCGAATGGCAATTTACCTCGATGTCATGGCGTGCAATCAGATTTGCGACAAACTTAACAGCGGCCTTTTTCGCAGCGCCGAAATTCGGTTTTGCCCGCCTCACCAAAGCGGGTGATAAGCGTTTTTTCACTGGCTTTCGCGCCCCCAAGGCAGCAAAAGCCACCATTGCGTCCTGAGGCCCCCCAAAAGGGTGTCTCAGCGTTGACAATTGCCACCTCAACCCTGTCCTGTGCCAGAAGTAGCGCGGTCGATAGCCCAGTAAAACCGGCGACAATGCCCACCACATCTACTGTGAGTGATCCGGTCAGTGACGGCAGTGGTGGCAAGGAAACAGAGCGTTTTCAAAAGCAATTCTCGATGGGTTCGGATCCGCAAGCATTGGCTTGGCAAAGCCGTTTCAATCCTGTCCGCGTTCGGCTGCCTGTTCTTCGTGGTGCCGGCGCAGATTGGCCCTTTTAGATATCAACGAGGCGCTGATTACCCCGATGGTGACCACTGCGATCATCAAGGTTGACAGGGCGTTAATTTCTGGGCTGACACCCAGTCGGACGGCGGAAAAGATTTTGATCGGCAAGGTGGTGGCCGAGGGCCCGGCGGTAAAACTGGCAATCACCAGATCGTCCAGAGAAAGCGTAAAGGCCAACAGCCAGCCCGAAATCACGGCTGGCGCGATAATCGGCAGTGTCACAAGGCGAAAGGCTTCTAACGACGAACACCCCAGATCCAAAGCGGCCTCTTCCAAAGAGTGGTCGAAACTGACCAGCCGCGCCGAGACCACGACCGAGACGTAGCACATTGAAAACGTGGTGTGGGCAAGAATGATTGTGAGCACCCCGCGGTCAAGTCCAATGCCGATAAACAACAGCAGCAAAGATAGGCCAGTGATCACCTCTGGCATCACCAAGGGGGCATAGATCATGCCTGAAAACAGCACACGTCCTCGAAACCGCCCGCCCCGAACCAGAACATACGCCGCCATCGTGCCTAACACTGTGGCCAAACAAGACGACAACAGGCCCACTTTTATCGTGACCCAAGCAGCATCAAGAAAGGCTTCATTCTGGAACAATCTTCCGTACCATTTGGTGGAGAATCCCGCCCAGACGGTCACCAGCTTGGAGGCGTTAAACGAATAGATGACCAAAATCACCATCGGTAGATATAAGAACGCAAAACCCAGCGTCAGAGATGTGACATTGAACCAACTGAGGCGTTTCATGTGTCGGCCTCGCGCTGGTTTTGTTGATTGCGTTGGAACAGCAAGATCGGGATGATTAAAATTACCAGCAGTACAATCGCCACCGCCGAGGCCACTGGCCAGTCGCGATTTGAGAAAAACTCTTCCCACAGGATTTTTCCGATCATCAGTGTTTTTGATCCACCAAGCAATGAAGGGATCACAAATTCGCCCAAGGCGGGAATAAACACCAAAAAACAGCCGGCGATGATGCCGTTTTTCGCCAATGGCACAGTGACCAGCCAAAACGCCATAAGGCGAGAGCAGCCAAGATCTTCGGCGGCTTCCAGCAGGGATTCGTCAAGCTTTTCCAATATTGAATAGATGGGCAAAACCATAAATGGTAGATAGGTATAAACGATACCGATATAGACCGCCGTTGGGGTGTTCAGGATCATCAAAGGCGCGTTTATCACCCCCAGCCAGAGCAGCAGCTGATTGATCAAGCCCTCTTGGCTCAGCAACCCCATCCAAGCATAGACCCGGATCAGAAAGCTGGTCCAGAATGGAAGGATTACCAACATAAGCAGCGTCGGGCGCCATTCGGTCGCGGCGCGCGCCATGCCATAGGCCAGTGGAAAACCGACCAATAAAGTGATGACTGTCGATAGCGTGGCGATTTTGAGACTGGATAGATATGCTTTCCAATACAGGTCATCCGTTGTTAGAAAGATATAGTTCTCCAGATCCAGCTGAGACAGAAATTTAACCAGCCCAGCCCAGCCCGCGCTGAGATCAAGATAGGGGCTATAGGGGGGAATTGAGAGTGCATATTCGGACAGCGAAATTTTCATCACGATCAGAAACGGCACCAGAAATAGCGCCAAAAGCCACAGGTATGGAATGGCAATCAGGGTCAGACGGCGCATATCAACCCTCCAATAATATGCCGCCAGTGGCGGACCAACTCAGCCAGACCGTATCATCCCAAGTGAACTTGCGACGGGCAATCCTGTGGGTGTTTGCGGTTTGCGCCTTGAGCATCTGCCCATTGGGCAATTCGACGTGATAGGTCGAGATATTACCAAGATAAGCAATGTCAATGATCTGGCCCGGTACAATATTGGCCGTTTCATCTGACGTCTCTGGCCGGTCAGACCAGATTGATATTTTTTCAGGGCGGATGGCGAAATGCACGCTTTGGTCCTGGCTGAAATTGTGGTTGCTTGTGCCGATAATCGGCGGCTGCCCCTCTGCCCAATTGATATGAACCCGATCCCCTTGCAGGTCTGCGCGGCCTTGAACAATGTTCACATCACCAATGAAATCCGCCACATAAACAGAGTTTGGCGCCTCATAGATGCGGTCGGGTGTGTCCACCTGAATCAAGCGGCCCTCATCCATCACGGCAACCCGGCTGGCAACGGTCATCGCCTCTTCCTGATCGTGGGTGACAATGACAAAGGTGGTGCCGGTCTTTTCCTGAATATCCATCAATTCAAACTGCGTGTCCTGACGCAGTTTTTTATCCAGTGCCCCCAGCGGTTCGTCCAGCAGCAAGAGTTTGGGCGCTTTTGCCAAGGAGCGCGCCAAGGCCACCCTCTGGCGCTGTCCCCCCGATATTTGATGGGGTTTGCGGCGCGCAAATTTTTCCAGTCTTGTCAGTCTGAGCATTTCTTCCACGCGGTCGACTAAAAGGTGTTTTGCCATACCTTCGCGGCGCAGGCCAAACGCAATATTTTCCCAGACCGACAGATGCGGAAACAGCGCATAGGATTGAAACATCATATTGACGGCCCGCTTGTTCGGCGGCACCGGGCCGATATCGTCGCCTGCCAACCGGATGGTTCCTGATGAGGGAGCCTCAAAGCCTGCAAGCATCCGCATCATGGTGGTTTTGCCGCAGCCTGACGGCCCGAGAAGGGCGAAAAATTCACGTTCGAAAATATCGAGGCTAAGATCATCAATGGCCACAAAACTGCCAAAGCTCTTGGTCACGCTCTGAAACTGTATCAGGGGTTTCTCATCGGGGTCTGTCCAAGGAGAAAACTGACATCCTGCAGAGGGTTGTGCCATTTAAAATATCCATTTTACAAATAGGTCCGCGCCGTCTGGGCGCAGACCCTTATTCAGATGTCCTCAGATCGGTTACACACCAGATTTGATTTTTGTCCACATGCGGGTCACGATCCGCTGTATTTTCGGGCTGTAAGGGCGTGTGGTGAATAAGTTTTCAAGCGTTGCCGCATCGGGATAGATCGCCGGATCGCCAATCACATCTTCCTCAAGCAGCGGCTGTGATGCGGCATTGCCATTGGCATAATACACATAGTTCGACGCATCGGCCATATTCTGTGCGTCCATGATGAAGTTCAAAAATACATGTGCACCATCTGGGTTTGGCGCATCTGTCGGGATAGCCATTTGGTCAAACCACATCTGCGCACCTTCTGTGGCGGCATTATAGGCGACCTCTACGCCGTTTTCGGCCTCATCGGCGCGATCCCGCGATTGTAAAATATCGCCCGACCAACCCACGGCGACGCAGATATCTCCATTGGCCAACGCATTGATATATTCCGAGCTGTGAAATTTTTGAATATGTGGCCGGATGGCCATAAATACATCCTCGGCCTTGGCAAGAACTTCCGGGTCATGGCTGTCTGGATTTTCACCAAGATACTGTAACGCCATCGGGATCATTTCGGTCGGAGCGTCAAGAAAATGTACGCCACATTCGGCCAGTTTTGCCATATTTTCCGCCTTGAATACGAGATCAAGCGATGTAATTGGCGCATCCTCCCCCAAAAGTTCGGTGACTTTTCCCACATTCACGCCAATGCCGGTAGTGCCCCACATATAGTTGATCGAATAGGCGTTGTCGGGATCGTATTGCTCGGTGCGTTCTGTCACCACATCCCACATGTTGGCGATATTGGGCAGTTTTGCCACATCCAGTTTCTGGAACGCGCCGGCGCTGATCTGGCGCTGCAGGAAAGTGCCTGACGGCACAACCACGTCATACCCCGAGCCGCCCGCAAGCATTTTTGTTTCAAGCAGTTCGTTACTGTCAAACACATCATAAATCAGATTCAACCCGGTATCAGCTGTGAATTTTGTCAGTAGAGCCTCATCGATATAGTCAGACCAGTTATAGACCCGAACGTCTTCGGCGAGCGCAGATCCGGCCAGCAAGGCGAGTGTGGCGGTTGCGGAAATTAGGCGATGTTTCATATCTGTCTCCTGTTGGATCTTGCGGCATTTAATGAGCCATATGCAATATTTGATCAAATGTTGTGCTGAATAGCAAGAAATAATGTTTTCATGCGGTGGTGGAACTAGCAAGTGGTATGATAGATGATCATAAATAATGCAAATCTGAGGGCAGGGACAGGGCGATGATAAAGCCGCAAAAAAATGGTGCTGGTTTGCCGACGCACGAACTTGTCTATCGACAATTGCGCGATATGGTTTTGTTCGGGGAACTGCTGCCTGGGCAAGCAGTAACCATTCAGGGATTGATACAGCATTTATCCGCAGGCATGACCCCAGTTCGGGAAGCGTTGCGGCGCTTGATTGCCGAGGGGGCTTTGGAAGCACAGGGCAACCGGCGGATCAGCGTGCCGCGGCTGACCCGTGCCAATGTCGACGAGTTGATATTTGCTCGGCAAGCGATCGATCCAAAGCTTGTTTTTATGGCGACATCTAATATTACTAAGGCGAATATGGCTGCTCTAACAGCGGAAGATGAGGCTTTGGATAGGGCCATTGTTGCGGGGAATATTCCGGGGTACTTACAGCATAATTATCGCTTCCACACGATGTTGTACGACATTGCTGATGCACCAATTCTGCGCTCGGTGGCGCTGCGAATGTGGCTGCAGTTCGGTCCGTCTCTGCGGGTTGTCTGTGGTCGGGTTGGCACACAAAATCTGGTTGATGAGCATAAAGAGGTGTTGGCTGCAATGGCGGAAGGTGATGCAGAGCGGGCGGCAGCTGCGATCCGTGCTGATGTTCTGCAGGGGATGGAACAGGTGCGCCGAACCTTTGATGTCTCGGATTAAGGTGGGTGATTCGATTGACATTTTATAATTTGATCATATTTTAGGGGTATCGGCATTTGCATTGTGGCTTGGCCGGAATTTGCTCTCTTGAAAGGCTCTTAAATGAATTTGATGACGAATCACATGCCTACCGCTGAGTTGCAGGCGCTAAACGCGGCCCATCACATGCACCCTTTCAGTGCCCAGGCAGAACTGGCCGAGAAGGGTGCGCGAGTGATCAAATCCGCCGAAGGTGTGTATCTCACAGACAGTGACGGCAACAGGTTTCTGGATGCGATGGCAGGGCTTTGGTGCGTCAATATCGGGTATGGCCGCGGTGAGTTGGCCGATGTTGCGGCGCGCCAGATGCGCGAACTACCCTATTATAACACTTTTTTCCAAACCACCCACGTGCCGGTTATCGCGCTTTCGGCCAAATTGGCCGAGCTTGCTCCAGGCGATTTGAACCATGTGTTCTATGCAAGTTCTGGGTCTGAAGCGAATGACACCAACATCCGCATGGTACGGCATTATTGGGCGATGCAGGGCGCGCCAGATAAAAATATTATTATTAGTCGCAAAAACGCCTATCACGGGTCGACCCTTGGCGGGGCGTCCTTGGGGGGTATGTTGCCGATGCATGAACAAGGTGGCCTGCCAGTGCCAAATATTCATCACATCAATCAACCCAATTGGTGGGCCGAGGGCGGTGATGTGAGCCCAGAGGCCTTTGGTCTGGCCCGGGCGCAAGAATTAGAGCAGGCGATCCATGATTTGGGCGAACACCGCGTTGCCGCGTTTATTGCCGAACCTATTCAGGGCGCTGGGGGCGTCATTGTGCCCCCTGACAGCTATTGGCCCGAGATTCAGCGGATTTGTGATCAGTATGATATTTTGCTGATTGCCGACGAGGTGATCTGTGGGTTTGGCCGCACCGGCAATTGGTTCGGCAGCCAGACGTTGAACATCCGTCCCGACATCATGACCATCGCCAAGGGTCTGTCGTCAGGGTATCAACCAATTGGAGGGTCGATCGTTTCTGACGCGGTGGCGCATGTAATTGGGCAGGGTGAGTTTAATCACGGCTATACCTATTCCAGCCATCCGGTTGCCGCAGCCGTGGCGCTGGAGAACCTGCGAATTCTGCAAGAAGAGCATATCGTTGATAATGTACGGACTGAGGCGGCGCCCTATCTGGCCAACAAATGGCGCGGGCTGGCCGACCACCCGCTGGTGGGTGAGGCAAGCGTCATCGGCATGATGGGATCACTGGCTTTGACCCCGCACAAAGAAAGCCGTGCGAGATTCGCCGCCGATCCCGGCACCATCGGGTATATGTGCCGTGAACATTGTTTCGCCAACAATTTGGTGATGCGCCACGTGTATGATCGCATGATCATCTCACCGCCTTTGGTGATTTCAAAAGGCGAAATTGACCAACTGATATCCCGTGCCACCAAAGCATTGGATGCGACCTATGCACAGGCCAAGGACCAAGGCATGCTAAAGGTTGCTGACGCCCATCCGTGAAGTGAGTGTACGGCAATTCAGGCTCACGCCTCCGTTTTCTGTCGGGGCTCAGGCTGCACAGTGCAACTTTCTGCCCAATCCCGTCAGCATCTCGAGGCAGGCGCTCAATTGATCAAGCGCGACATACTCGTCCGGCTTATGGGCTTGGGCAATGCTGCCCGGCCCACAGACCACCGCCGATAGGCCCAAACCCTGAAATAAACCCGCCTCAGTGCCAAAGGCCACCAAGTCAGCGCTGTTGGCACCGGTCAGTTCGGATACCAACTGGCGGGCGGCATTCTCGGGCATCGGGTTAAGCCCGCAGATTTCGGCAATGATCTCGGTGCTGATGTCGGCTGCGGGGTATACCTGTCGCATGGCCGGTATCAGCGTTTCGTGGATATACTGCTGCATATTGTCATTGACAAAGGCCAGATCAGCGGCCTGAACGGGGCGCATTTCCCAATCGACTTCGGCTTTGCCAACGATGACGTTATGGGCCACACCGCCGCTAATGCGGCCGACACTGAGCGTGGTCCAGGGTGGCTCAAACCGGCTGTCTGTTGGCGCACGATTTTTAAGGTGTTCGCGTAGTTCCATAAGCCGCGCGACAAAACGCACCGCATATTCGGCGGCGTTGACGCCCAGATCGGGTGCCGAACCATGTCCTTCAAGGCCGGTGAAACGGGTGGTGTATTCACAGGATCCCTTATGACCTTCGATAATGCGCATCTCGGTTGGTTCACCAATAATCGCAATCGCGGGTTTGATCTGGCGCTTTTTCAATTCGCGCACCAGTGCCAGTGCACCAAAACAGCCGCTTTCCTCATCATGAGTAAAGGCAAAATGTACCGGCTTCTGCAGTTTTTGACTGGCATAAAATGGAGCCATTGCCAGAGTTGCCGCGATAAAGCCTTTCATATCACACGTGCCGCGACCATAGAGCCGCCCGTCGCGGGCCTGCATTTTAAATGGGTCGCTGGACCAGGTCTGGTCGGTTACCGGCACCACATCGGAATGCCCCGATAGCATGATTCCGCCGTCTATATCAGGACCAAGCGTGGCAAACAGATTGGCCTTTGCACCGGTGGGGTCAGGAAACAGGTCGACCCGCGCACCCAAGCCATTCAGATACTCGGCAATATAATTAATCATATCCAGATTACTGTCGGGCGAAACGGTTGGAAAGCTGATCAAATCTGCAAGGATATCGGTGGTGGCTGTAAGTGTGGTCATTTGATCATAAGCTCTCGTGGTCGGTTACATAGGGTTTCTGCGGCACCGTCTTCGCGGATAAGAATCGATTCGGTGATTTCTAGGCCCCAGTTTGCCATCCACAGGCCGGGCATGAAATGAAAAGTCATACCGGGGTGCAGAATGCTCTTGTCCTCAGTTCGGATACTGATGGTGCGCTCGCCCCAATCGGGGGGATAGCTCAACCCGATCGGATAGCCAGCGCGGGCCGCGCGTTCGATACCGGCGCGCTCCAGCGGTCGGGCCAGCGCTTCGGCGATATCACAGGCGCGGTTTCCGGCGCGTGCCGCGTCAAGGCCGGCCTCAAGGCCCTCTGTCAGGGCGGCTTCTGCGCGTCGCAAATCATCCGGGGGTGTGCCTAAAAAAATGGTCCGGCAAAACGGTGCGTGATAGCGGCGGTAACAACCCGAAATCTCGAAAAACGTTGCCTCGCCAGTTTTGAAAGCCCGCCCATCCCATGTCAGATGCGGTGCGGCGGCATCACTGCCGGACGGCAGCAGTGGCACAATCGCAGGATAATCGCCCCAGATGTCTTCAAAGCCGCGTAGCGCGTCGCCGTAAACCTCAGCTACGATGTCATTTTTGGCAATCCCCGGTTCGACACGCGCAAACAGGCCATCAATGATTTTTTCTGATATCCGCGCTGCCTTGCGCATAAAGGTGATTTCCTCATTTGATTTTATGCAGCGCTGCCAATTGACTAAGGCGGTTGCATCCTGAAGTGTGACGCCGGGCGAAATTTCGGCCAGGGTTTCACCTAGTACCTGATGGGCCTTGGCAGAATAATAATAGTTATCCAGTTCAACCCCGATTCGTTTGGCACCCGCACGATATTCTTGTAACCACCTGGCCAGATCCTGCATTGGATGGCGTTCATTGGACTGTACAAAATAGTCCGCATAGCCGTGTATGCGGTCATCCGACATCCATACCGTGCGCAACGCCCCGTTGGCATCTTGTGACCGGCCCCACCAGACAGGGTCGGAATCCGCAGGTATTATCACCCCTTGGTGGACATAAAACGACCAGCCGTCATAGCCGGTGAGCCAAGCCATATTCGACGGGTCGGTGATAAACAGCATGTCCAAATCGGCGGCTTGCATGGCGTGCCGTGTTTTGGAAAGCCGGCGTTGGTATTCTAAGGGCCCAAAAGGTAGGTTTTTGCGAATCATCTGATGGTTCCTAACGGGATACCTTTGCAGTAAACTCTGTGGATTTACTGGTACAGGTCTTTTTAAAGTAACAATCCGGTGTCTTTCGGACCTAAAATATTTGTTGATGTGCGTTGCACTGCTTGTATGGTTAAACTGCTAAAAGCTTTCTCGGAGCCGGGGTGACGCCGTTTGCGCTAACAATTCGCTTGTGGTCAAAAAATATGCTCAAATATCCGTCTAAGAGGGCAGAAGACGTTAAAAAACATTGCAAATGTTCGGGCTTCCCGTCTAGGAAGCACTCCAACTGACTGAAGTCAGGCCGAAGTATGAAAATGGGGAGCCAGTTATTGGCAAACATGAAGACCGCGACCGACGCTTTCGTTCAGTTTGAGCGTGTGCAGAAAAGTTACGACGGCATTTCCCTTGTCGTGAAAGATCTTAATTTGGCTATGCCAAGGGGTGAATTTCTGACAATGTTGGGTCCGTCGGGGTCGGGCAAGACCACCTGTTTGATGATGTTAGCTGGTTTTGAGACAGCAACTCACGGAGACATCATGCTCGACGGGATATCTATTAATAATATCCCGCCACATAAGCGTGGGATCGGGATGGTGTTTCAGAACTATGCGCTGTTTCCCCATATGACGGTGGCTGAGAACTTGGCGTTTCCGCTTGAGGTGCGTAAAATACCGAAAGCCGAACGCGAGGCCAAGGTCAAGCGGGCGTTAGAAATGGTGCAGATGGGCGCGTTTGGTGGTCGGAGACCGGCACAATTGTCAGGCGGGCAACAGCAGCGTGTGGCGCTGGCGCGGGCCTTGGTGTTCGAGGCCGAATTGGTGTTGATGGATGAGCCGCTGGGTGCGCTGGACAAGCAACTGCGCGAGCATATGCAATTTGAGATCAAGCGCATTGCCGATAATCTGGGCATCACGGTGGTTTATGTGACCCATGACCAGACCGAGGCGCTGACCATGTCTGACCGGGTTGCGGTGTTCGATGATGGCCGGATTCAGCAACTGGCGCCACCGGCTGAATTATACGAATCGCCGCAAAATAGTTTCGTTGCGCAGTTTATTGGCGAGAACAATACCCTTGAAGGTGTGGTGAAAAAAATTGCGAACGGCGTGGCATTGGTCCAACTTGACGATGGCAAGTTGATCGATTGCAACCCGGTCAACGTCAGTAAGGCTGGTGAACGGACGCGGGTATCTATCCGGCCTGAACGGGTTGAGTTTAATAAGGACCGCCTGCAAGATGGGGCGCATACGCTGACCGCAGAAGTACTGGAATTTATCTATATGGGTGACATTTTCCGAACCCGATTGCGCGTGGCCGGTAATGATGAGTTTATCGTCAAGACCCGCAACGCGCCCGATCAGGTGCGATTGGAACCCGGTGCCCAGATCGAGATTGGCTGGCTGCCGTCAGATTGCCGCGCGCTTGACGCATGAGTGGCGAAAGAGATAGCGCGTTCCGTCAGGAACGTGGCTTAAGATGTATCCGTTGTTTTGCCCGTAACGCGGACACTCTTCTCCAAAAACGGGCTGCATGGGAGAATGCAATGAATTTCACAAAAACGGTTGCCGCGACAGCGGCGCTTTCAATGGCTGCAGGTGCTGCGATTGCAGGTGGTCATTTAGCTAATGAAATGACTATTGTGTCTTGGGGTGGAGCCTATTCTAAGTCGCAATTGAAAGCCTATCATGAGCCCTATTCGGCAATCACTGGAGTGACCATACTGAATGATGACAGCTCTAGCACTGCTGTTGCAAAATTGCGGGCAATGAACGAAGCGGGCAATATAACTTGGGATGTGGTAGACGTAGAAGCAGGCCCGGCCATGCAATTGTGTGATGAAGGTTTGGCGATGGAAATCGATCCAGACACCATGTTGGCGCGAGCGCCAAACGATGTATCTGCAGCAGAAGATTTTGGCGATATGCTGGTGTCTGATTGCTTCATTCCACAAATTGTTTATTCGACAACGTTTGGTTACCGTACCGACCTCGTCGGTGACACCGCACCAACCAGCGTCTGTGCCGTATTTGACACAGCCGCCTATCCTGGCAAGCGGTCGCTATTCAGCGTGCCGATTAACACAATGGAATGGGCATTGCTTTGCGATGGTGTTGCAAAAGCAGACATCTATGACACGCTGGAAACAGAAGCAGGTCAAAATCAGGCCCTTGCCAAGCTGGACACCATCAAAGATGATGTGATCTGGGTTTCCTCAGGCTCTGATACGCCACAGCTTTTGGCGGATGGCGAAGTAATCATGGGCGCCACTTATAATGGCCGTCTTTTTTCGTTGATCGAAGAGCAAAAGCAGCCAGTTGCAATGATTTGGGATGGTCAGGTTATGGATCTGGATGGTTGGATCATTCCAACTGGACTGAGCCCTGAGCGTCAAGCGCGCGCGCTTGACTATATCATGTTTGCTACCGATACCACTCGGTTGGCTGATCAGGCGAAGTGGATTAGCTATGGCCCAGCGCGTAAATCATCTGCACCATTGGTCGGTAAACATGCTGATTTGGGCATCGATATGGGGCCACACATGCCAACATCGCCAGAAAACCTGTCTCGTGCTTTCCTCATGAACTACAGCTTCTGGGCTGATTACCGCGATGATCTGGATGCCAAGTTCCAAGCATGGCTGGCTAAGTAAGCCGCAACAATTGGGAAGGGCCAGATCGGCCCTTCCTTTTTCCTTGGTTGATTTCACACCCCAGCGATATTGAGCATAAAATGAGCGCTTCGACCGACACTGAACCGATGCTTGCGGCAGACGGGTCCCCCCTTAAAAAGAGTTTGGGACGGGCGTTGCGGCGACAAAAAATCCGGGCGCTGCTTTTGATTGCGCCGCTTTTAATTTTTGTTTTTATTGCTTTTATTCTGCCTATCGTCTCAATGTTGTTCCGTTCGGTTGAGAACGACATCGTGGCAACGACGCTGCCGCAGACCGTCAGTGCCTTGCAAAACTGGGATGCGGAATCTGGCGCGTTGCCGGACGAGGCGGTCTATGCCGCCTTCGCATCCGACATCAAACTTGCGGCAAAGGCAAAAATTCACACCAAAGTTGGACTGCGTTTGAACTATGAGCAGTCCGGTATTGCATCGCTGTTTAAAAAAACCGCGCGAAAGGCCAAAAAATGGGATATCGAAACCGATGGCCCGTTCAAGGAAAAGCTGATTGATGTTCATAAGGGCTGGGCCAAAATTGAAACTTGGCAGACGCTTAAGGTGCACAGTTCCAATTACACAAGCGGCTATTTCCTGAACGCGGTGGACATGCGCAAAACCGTTGGTGGACCGCAGTTTCAGCCCGAAGATAAACAAATCTTGCTGACGCTTTTTGGGCGCACGTTGTTTATGTCGCTCGTCATCATGGGCTCTTGTTTGTTGCTTGGCTATCCGGTGGCGTGGCTGCTGGCCAATCTGCCGATGCGTCATGCTAACCTTCTGATGATCCTTGTGTTGTTGCCGTTCTGGACCTCCTTGCTGGTGCGCACATCCGCTTGGAAAGTGATGTTGCAACAACAGGGCGTGATCAATGACGTTTTGGTGCAACTCGGTCTTGTGGCCGATAGCGCCCGTTTGGTGATGATCAACAACGAGACCGGCACCATCGTGGCGATGACACATATTTTGTTGCCGTTTATGATCCTGCCGATGTATTCGGTGATGCAGACCATTCCCCCCAGTTATGTGCGGGCTGCCAAATCCCTTGGCGCAACCGATTGGACGGCGTTCTGGCGGGTCTATTTCCCGCAATCGGTTCCAGGTATTGGTGCCGGGTCGATTCTGGTTTTTATTCTGGCGATTGGATATTACATCACGCCTGAAATCGTGGGGGGCACGAAGGGCGTGTTTATTTCCAACCGGATTGCCTATCACATTCTGCGATCTTTGAACTGGGGGCTGGCGGCTGCTTTGGGCACAATTCTGCTGGTTGCTGTACTGGTCCTGTATTGGGCCTATGACAAGATGGTCGGCATTGATAACGTCAAACTTGGAGGGTGAGGTCATGGCTGCACTTACTGTGATTTCACGCAAACCTATCCCCTTTGTGATAGCGGCCACAGCACTTGTTGGTGCCCTGCTTGGTGTCTTGATGGGTATGTCCATGGGAAGTGCCCCGCTCGGGCTTATTGTCGGCGCAGTGATATCTGCTGGGCTGAGCTATGTGGCGACCACGGTATTGTCTGAGGAAAAAACTGCGCGTTACGCGCTGATTGCTGTCAGCTTGATCGCCGGTGGCTATTTCCTTGGGTTGGTCGGTGCGGTATTTGGCGCGTTGTGGGGGTGGTTCTTTGGCTGGTTCACCTTCTGGCTGTTCGAGGGGCGCTACCGGGCGCGTCTGCACCCTTATCTGACCCCTGGGCAAGTCCTTTGGCACTATGCCTTCAGAATTATCTGCGGGCTGATCTTCGCCTTTCTGATTATCCCGATTATTGTGGTCATGCCGCTTTCATTCAACGCGGAAGATTTCTTTACCTTCACCCCTGAAATGCTGCGCTTTGACCCTGCCGGGTATTCTTTGAAGCATTACAGAGATTTCTTCACCAACCCAGAATGGCAACGCTCCTTTAAAAACTCGTTGATTATCGCCCCCATCGCGACCTTGGTGTCCGTATCGCTGGGCACATTGGCTGCGATTGGGCTGAGCCAGAGCCATGTGCCGGCAAAGCGGGCGATTATGGCGATCTTGATTTCGCCAATGATTGTGCCGCTGATCATTTCAGCGACGGGCATGTTTTTCTTCTATGCCGGTCTGGGTAATTTTCTGGAAGGCCAGTTGGGATTGGATAAAAGTCTGGTCGGGTATATCAAGGTCGTGCTGGCGCATGCGGTTTTGGGCATTCCATTTGTCATCATTACCGTGACTGCCACGCTGGTTGGTTTCGACAGCTCGCTGACCCGTGCTGCGGCCAATATGGGGGCAAATCCGGTCACCACGTTTTTCCGTGTCCAGATGCCGTTGATCCTACCGGGGGTGATCTCTGGGGGCCTGTTTGCTTTTATCACCTCGTTTGACGAGGTTGTGGTGATTATGTTTGTTGGTTCAGCCGGGCAAAAGACGCTGCCCTGGCAGATGTTCACCGGGCTGCGCGAACAGATCAGCCCGACTATTCTGGCGGTCGCGACGATACTGGTCTGTATCTCGATCGCGCTGCTGATGACGCTTGAATTGCTGCGCCGGCGGTCAGAACGGTTGCGGGGGCTCAGCCCGGGCTGAAACTGTGCCGTCCGGGCGTTTGCGACCGGTCAGTGCCGTGTATAGGCCATAAGACCGCGTTTTTTGTATTGTGAGAGTATGGACCTAATATACTGTACCACCAGCAGCATGGGATTCAGACGCGGCCAGACCGGGTATGCCATTTTAAAAAGGACATTGACCGATGATGGATGACACAGATTACAAAGCGAAAATGCAAGAGGTTCAGAAAGAGCACCGCCGCAAGACATCGCAAGCGCAAGATCCCGATCGTGGGCTGGTCTTGGTCCATACCGGCAAGGGCAAAGGCAAGTCCAGTTCGGCCTTCGGAGTGATTATCCGCGCCTTGGGCTGGGGCCAAAAAGTTGCAGTGGTCCAGTTCATCAAAGGCAAGTGGGTGACCGGTGAGCGGCGGTTTTTTAAAACGATCGAGGATCAGGTCAGTTGGCATACCATGGGCGATGGCTTTACTTGGGATACGCAGGATCGCAACCGCGATACCGAGGCCGCACAGGCCGCGTTTGCAAAAGCCTGTGAGATCATGTCGGGCGGTGAGTTTGATCTTGTGGTGCTAGATGAAATCAACATTGCCATGCGCTATGAGTATTTGAGCGTGGATCAGGTGCTGGAAGGTCTTGAGGGGCGGGCGGCTCGAACCAGCGTTATTCTGACAGGTAGGGATGCCAAACCTGCGCTGTGTGATTATGCCGATCTGGTGACCGAGATGACTGAGGTGAAACACCCGTTTCAGGCCGGGATCAAAGCCCAGAAGGGCCTTGATTTTTAGGTTATATTTTGACGAGTTATCCAAGATTTCAGATCAGCCATGCGAGGGCTGTTGAGACCAGTGTTAGAGGGCTGTTGTATCCGGACTGAGAACAGCTGTGCGGCTATGGGCCCAATCTAAGGCAGTAAAAATGGTCATCGCGCGATTGAGCGCCCATCCGAACGCCATCTGGATGTGTCGCAACCCATTCAAATCCGTATTTTTCATAAAATCGGATGGCACGATAATTTTCTGTATCAACAAAGAGCTCAAGTTGCGCGATTTTGGCGGCGCGCGCTTCTTGAATAACGCCTGACATAAGACACTGGGCGGCGCCTGTCCCTTGGTATTTTGGTCGGGCAAAAAATGGACCGATCTGTGCGCGATGGCGTGTTCGTTCAAAGAGTTCCGGACGGTATCCACAGAACCCCACCAACGTGTTGTGATAAAAAACGCCGCGTGTCGTCCCAAAATTTAAATGGGTCCTTGCGCGGTCTTTGGTGGTTTTCAAGGCTTCCTCTGGGGTGATTAGAAACCCAAGAGGGAAGTCTTCTACGCCCTCTAGTTTGAGGGTTTGCCATTCAATGGCATGGTCGGAAGTCAGTTTTCTGAAGGTGAATGCCAAGGTTATTAGACTTTTTGTCAAATATAGTCAAAAATCGTAACGGATTGCTAAAAGGTGTCAACGCCTCGTTGTCTGCGCAATCACCGATTATGCAGGCCGTGGTAAGGGTCAGCGTTGAGCGCAACACGCACCGCGCATTGTGAATGCTGGCAGTTGAGGCCGCACTACTTCTGCCAAGTCGGCAGTGGGTCATACCCCAACTGCAATAAAACATGTGGAACATCCACGAATACCCAGTTTTCCACCAGAAGCTCATTTTCACGCCGCCACCAATCACAGACGCGCATAAAAACCCGTTCGTAGGTTGGGCCTTGCCCCAGGAATGGTTTGACGTTGATACCCGTCAAAGATGGCCAGCCTCCCGAGCAGGTGTAATTGCCCTCGCCAAATCTTGTGAAATGTTTTGTGAATCCGTTATTTTTTGACCCGCCTGACCATCCTTCGAACTGAGATTCAAACGGAACCTGAAAGGAAGCGAACTCATCCACACCAACAAAGGAACCAAACGCTCCTGGGCCATACCACATCATGTTTTTATGCCAATAGGGTCGCCACGCCTCATCTTTTGTTGCCAATCTGGCAAGCATGTCCGTGACAATCTGAAAGCTAAGCTGTCCCTCGGCAGGGTCAGGGGCCGCGATGAGGACACCATCCCGCGATGCAGGCCCCTGGATTAGCCCGGTGTAGCCACGCGAATAGCCAGGACCCATATTCAAAGGCCATTGATTACAGGCAATCATTAGTTCTGGGATGTCGAGAAAGATATAGCTTTCGACGGCTTGACCATTCTGTATGCGGTGGAATTCACCATAGCGTAAGTAACACAGTGTTTTTGTCGCGCTCAGACCAATCCAATCCTTTGCAAATTGCCCGACATAGTAGCCTGTTGCGCTGATCCAACTTTGGCCCTCGGACTTCCCAACCATGAGGATATCGTCGCGCCGATAGAGCCCTTTAAATGAATCTTGGAGCGGCAAGAGAAATTCACTGAGGTAGGCATCTGCACCTTTCAGCTGATTGAACGGATGGACAACATTAATCTCTGCATTCTGAGCAAAGAAAGTCGCGACATTGGAAGAGAAGTCTCCCGGATGGTTAAAGACTTCTGAATATTTTAAATAGAGTGAACGATCATGTATCGGCATGATTTCCTCCGTTTGAGTCGAATGAATTTTGAAACAGCTCAGGTTAACTGTGAACCGGCCCCGCCCGCATTCTGGCAAATGGAATTCGACCGGGACGTCTCGATCTTACCGCTAAAAGACGCAGAGTTGCGTTGCGGGAAAACGATTGAGTCGAGAGAAGGCTCTTGCGTCCCATATGGTCACACTAACTCAGTTCATGCCGCAAACAAGTGATAATAATACGGCCAAATCATTCTGATTGTCGCTTACAAGCCAGTCCAAGGTTAATAATCCGTTTGGGCTTTGGAGCCAGTGAAAAACAATTTTGCGAAGGCCTCACATGCGCTGCTAACAAACCGTCAGCGCGCTTGGCCACGAGGGTTCGGTGTATATGGTATGTCCAGGACGAGCCAGACCCCCAAAATTATTGGTTTTGTTGTCACATACACATGAGGATCACCAGCAGTGCTGAAACCCGCTGGAAATATTGACCTGCGCCGAAAAAGCCAAGACCTTATGGTGTCGCTAAGTCAGTCAAAATTCCGCCTATTTGGAAAAAATATCAGACCTCAGCAATCGTCTTGCCGCTTTGGTTCAGGCCGGCCGGCTTATTGGCGTACCAGCCTCTCATAGCTTTCCGAGATGTCGCGTGTCAGCGCGCCGACCTCAAAGTTATACTCCCCGATTTGTCCTACCGGCGTAACTTCTGCGGCGGTTCCGGTCAACCAGCATTGCTCAAAACTCTCTAATTCTTCGGGCATGATATGACGCTCATTCACCGTGATACCGCGCTGTTTGAGCATTTCGATCACCGTTTGACGGGTCAATCCATTGAGAAACGAATCCGGCATTGGGGTGTGCACTTCGCCATCCCTGACGAAAAAGATATTGGCCCCTGTAGCCTCGGCTATATAGCCGCGATAATCGTACATCATTGCATCCGAACAGCCTTTGGCCTCGGCGGCATGTTTTGACATGGTGGCGATCATATAAAGTCCTGCGGCCTTGGCTTGTGAAGGGGCGGTTGCCGGATCGGGGCGGCGCCATTTCGCGATATCGAGCTTGGCGCCCTTCATTTTTGCATCGCCATAATAATTGCCCCATGACCAGACAGCGACCGCCATATGCACCGGGTTACGGGCGCTGGCGACCCCCATATCTTCACCGGCACCACGCCATGCGACCGCTCTGACATAGGCGTCGGTCAACCCGTTGGCATCCAGCGCGCTCTGCTTGGCGGCTTCTATTTCATCGACGCTATAGGGGATGTCGAAATCGATCAGCTTGCCGGATTGGATCAACCGCTCAGAATGTGCGCGGCTTTTGAAAATCTTGCCGTTATAGGCGCGCTCCCCTTCAAATACTGAGCTGGCATAATGCATCGCATGGGTCAGAATATGGACATTGGCCTCGCGCCAATCGACCAGCGACCCGTCCATCCAGATTTTGCCATCGCGATTGTCATAGCCAGCCATTCCGTAATTCCTTTTTCGCATTCTTTGCATTAGTTGCGTTAGACATGCCATAACCTGACATTTTCTGTCTATTTAGCGTAGATTCGCTAGCAGTTCGGTCTTGGAAAGTCAACAAGACTGACATAACCTTGGTTTCAAAGTTAAAGCAGTTGGAGAAGAGAGATGGCGGAAAGTCTGTCGATGTCACGGCAATCCAGCGAGGCCCTGTTATATCTGACCGACGAACAATTGCGGCAGGGCATTGAAGCGATGTTTTTTGCTTATCGCGGCTTTACCGATGACCCTGATCGCATTCTGAGCGGGTTGAGCTATGGTCGTGCGCATCACCGTGCGATCCATTTTATCAATTGCGCACCGGGCACGACGGTCAATAATTTGCTGAGTATTCTGGGGGTCACCAAACAATCGTTGAACCGGGTCTTGCGGACCTTGGTCCACGACGGGTTGGTTGAGGCCCGCATAGGCCATAAAGACCGTCGGGAACGGCATTTGTTTTTAACAGACGAAGGTGCGCAGCTAGAACACAGATTATCCGGGGCTCAGCGCGCGCGCATGCGCGCGGCGTTTCGGCAAGCTGGCCCCGAAGCGGTGGCCGGTTTCAGGACGGTGCTTGAGGCGATGATGGATGATACGCTGCTTCGACATTATAAAGGCTTGCGGGATTATCCAACATGACCAAATTTGCAGCTCATCTTTTGATTGTTGATGATGACGAACGTATCCGAACCTTGTTGCAGACTTTTTTGATCCGGCAGGATTTTATGGTGTCCACAGCGCGAGATGCCAGCCACGCCCGCCGTCTTCTTGAGGGACTGGCATTTGACATGCTCGTGCTTGATGTGATGATGCCCGGTGAAGACGGGGTGTCACTGACGCGGTCTTTGCGGGAAACGTCGCAGGTTCCGATTTTGTTACTCACGGCCAAGGGCGAGGCAGACGAGAGAATTACTGGTCTCGAGGCGGGCGCAGATGATTATCTGAGCAAACCGTTCGAGCCCAAAGAGCTGTTGCTGCGCATCAATGCGATCCTGCGCCGCATGCCTGAACCAACTTTATCTGAAGTGGCTCCCAAAATTCTATACTTGGGTGCGGTGCGCTATGATGTTGATCGCGGCGAGTTGTGGCGTGGCGATACGCTTGTACGTCTGACCGCGACCGAGGCACAGCTGATGCAGCTGTTTGCCAGCACGCCGGGAGAGGCGGTAAGCCGTCTGCAGCTGGTCGAAGATCTTGGCCGCGATGATGAACGCGCCCAAGAACGTGCGGTTGATGTTCAGGTGACCCGTCTGCGCCGCAAGATCGAAAGTGATCCGAAAGAGCCGCGTTATCTGCAGACCGTGCGCGGTGCCGGCTATATGCTAACCACAGATTAGGGATGTGATCCGCAGCCTTTTTGAAGATTTGGGACATGATATGACAACTGCCTTGCTCACCCACCCCGCGTGTTTGAAACACGTCACACCGCCGGGCCACCCCGAACAGGTGGCGCGGTTAGAGCGCGTTCTAGCCGCGCTGGAGCCGATGGATTTGGTGCGGACCGCCGCGCCATTGGCGGCCGAGGATGATCTGTTGCGTATCCATCCTCAAAGCCATCTGGACAGCTTGCGTGCAACGTTGCCTGCGGCGGGGTACGCAGGGTTGGATGGGGACACTTTTTTGTCACCGGGATCTTTGGATGCTGCGTACCGTGGAGCAGGGGCGGCGGTCAAAGCGGTTGATATGGTTGTATCGGGTGTGGTGCGGAATGCGTTTTGTGCCATCCGGCCGCCGGGCCATCATGCAGAATCCGAGACACCGATGGGGTTTTGCTTGCTGGGCAATGCCGCATTGGCGGCCAAACATGCGTTGGATCATCACGGCCTAGACCGTGTGGCAGTTGTTGATTTCGATGTGCATCATGGCAACGGCACTCAGGAATTGCTCTATGATGAAGGCAGGGCGCTGTTGATAGCCTCGCAGCAGATGCCGCTCTGGCCGGGCAGTGGTGGTATTGATGAAACCGGTGTGTTTGACACGGTTGTAAACATGCCTCTTGCGCCGGGCAGTGGTGGCGTGGCGATGCGGCGGGCCTATGAGGCGCAGGCGTTTCCCCGGTTGGAAGCGTTTCGGCCTGAGTTGATTATTGTCTCAGCTGGATTCGACGCCCACCGTGCTGATCCGTTGGCGGGTCTTAATTGGTCAACAGATGATTTTCGATGGTTGACGATGCGGTTGTGCGCGCTGGCGGATGGGCTGTGCAATGGTCGGGTGGTGTCTACATTAGAGGGTGGATATGATCTGGATGCTTTGGCCGAGGCCTGTGCCGCGCATGTGCAAGTGTTGATTGATAGCGCCATGTCCTGAGTGGGCCAACAGACAGTTTAGAAACTGATTGCTGTGTCCAATTTTCATGTCACAGGCGCGGATTGCTAAATTGTACATTGTGCTAGCACGCGCTAGGATTACCACAAAGATGATATCAAAGGACAGGCCTATGACCGCACCCCCCGTAGCTGAGATGACATTTGAACAGGCAATGGCCGATCTGGAACAGGTCGTCACCCAGTTGGAGCGCGGCGATGTCGCACTAGAGGATTCGATTGCGCTTTATGAACGGGGCGCCGAGTTGAAAAAACATTGCGAGACTAAATTGAAACAGGCCGAAGAAAAGGTCGCGGCGATCACTCTTGATGGCAGCGGTCAGCCCAGCGGAACCACGCCGGTTGAGGGTTTGTAAATGTTCCAAGCGCGGTTGACCGCGGTCGGGCACGGGGTGCAACAATTGCTAGATCAGGTTCTGCAAGGCCAACCGCACCAGCTGGCCCAAGCCATGATGTATGCGGTGCAGGGTGGCAAACGCCTGCGGGCTTTTCTGGTGTTGGAAACCGCGCGCTTGCACGGCATAAAAGAGCCTCAAGCGCTCTGGCCGGCGACGGCCATTGAGGCGATGCATGCCTATTCGCTCGTCCATGACGATCTGCCGTGCATGGACGATGATGACCTGCGTCGGGGGCAGCCGACGGTGCATATGAGATGGGATCAAGCCACCGCGGTTCTGGTGGGCGACGCGCTGCAGGCGCTGGCCTTTGAACTGGCGGCACATCCGTCGTGTTCAGACGATCCCGCGATCAGGGCTGAGCTGGCCTATCATCTGGCTGTCGCAGCGGGTGGACGCGGTATGGTGTTGGGACAAGCCGAGGATATTGCCGCCGAGACTGCTGACGTCCCGCTTGATCTGGCGGCGATTACCGGTCTGCAGGGCCGCAAAACCGGGGCGTTGTTCCATTGGTCGGCGACCGTGGGGCCTCGGATGGCAAAAGCTGATATTGCACCTCTTGGGCGCTATGCCGACGCGTTGGGTCTCGCGTTTCAAATCGCGGATGATATATTGGATGTCGAGGGTGACTCCGGTAAAGCCGGCAAGCGGCTGCAAAAAGACGGCGCTGCCGGTAAGGCGACTTTTGTATCGCTGCTCGGTTTAGACGCTGCCAAGCGTCGTGCGGGTGATTTGGTGGCAGAAGCGCAGGCTGCGCTTGAGGTTTATGGCGATGAGGGCGATACCTTGCGACAAGCCGCACAGTTCGTTATTGCCCGCGACACTTAACACTTTTTAAAGGAGGGCTTGGCATCTCCGACCAACCTGACACACCCCTGCTTGATAGGGTCCAATCGCCTGCTGATCTCAAGCGATTTTCCGACGGGGAATTGACTTCTCTGGCGGGGGAATTGCGTGCCGAGACGATCCGGGTGGTGTCGGAAACCGGTGGTCATCTTGGGGCAGGTCTTGGTGTTGTGGAATTGACTGTTGCGCTGCATGCGGTGTTTGACGCGCCGCGCGACCGGTTGATTTGGGACGTGGGCCATCAAACTTATCCCCATAAAATACTCACCGGGCGGCGGGATAAAATGCACAGCCTGCGGCAGAAAGATGGTCTGAGCGGCTTTACCAAACGCAGCGAGTCACCCTTTGATCCGTTTGGTACGGCCCATAGTTCAACCTCAATCAGCGCAGCGCTGGGCTTTGCTGTGGCCCGCGACCTTGGCGGTGCCAGCGAGATCGGCCATGGGGATGCGATTGCAGTGATTGGTGACGGCGCAATGAGCGCCGGCATGGCTTTTGAAGCGCTTAATAATGCGGGTGTGCTAAACAAACGGCTCATCGTGATCCTCAATGACAATGAGATGTCCATCGCGCCGCCAGTGGGGGCGATGTCGCAATATTTGTCGAAGATTTATGCCAAGCCGAGGTTCCAGGATTTAAAGACCATCTCTGAGATCGCGCTGCGCTTTCTGCCGGAACGCGTGCGCAATGTTACCAAAAAGGCCAAGGGGTTGCTCAAGGGGCTTGCCGTTGGGGGTACGCTGTTTGAACAGCTTGGGTTTACCTATATCGGGCCAATTGATGGCCATGATATGGACCAGCTTTTGCCAGTTTTGCGCATGGTTCAAGAGCGCGCTGCCGGGCCGACCCTCATTCATGTAATAACCCAAAAGGGCAAGGGCTATGGTCCGGCTGAGGCTGCGCCAGACAAAGGCCATGCAACGGCTAAATTTGACGTCTCTACCGGCAAACAGCAAAAGACTGCCTCTAACGCGCCGGCCTATACCAAGGTCTTTGCCAAGACTCTGACCGATCTTGCTGCTCGGGACGATAAAATATGTGCAGTCACTGCGGCGATGCCGGATGGGACGGGACTGGATCTGTTTGCCGAGCTTTTTGCCGAGCGCTGTTTCGATGTTGGTATCGCTGAACAGCATGCCGTGACTTTTTCGGCGGCCTTGGCGGCGGGCGGCATGAAGCCGTTTTGCGCGATATATTCGACCTTTTTGCAACGCGGGTATGATCAGCTGGTGCATGATGTGGCCTTACAGGGCCTGCCGGTGCGCTTTGCGATTGATCGCGCTGGTCTGGTTGGTGCAGATGGTGCCACCCATGCGGGCAGCTTTGATATTGCCTATCTTTCTAATCTGCCAGGCATGGTGGTGATGGCGGCCTCCGATGAAGCGGAACTGGTGCATATGGTGGCCACTGCGGCCAGCTATGACGCCGGGCCAATTGCGTTTCGGTACCCACGCGGGGAAGGGCAGGGCGTTGATATGCCCGAACGGGCAGAACCGTTAGAGATTGGCAAGGGACGCATTGTGCAGGCAGGGCAGCGGGTGGCGATTTTATCGTTTGGTACCCGACTGGGCGAGGTTTTGACCGCATCCGAGAGTTTGCGAGCCGATGGGATTACCCCGACCATCGCCGATGCGCGCTTTGCCAAACCACTTGATCAGGCGATGATTTTGGATCTGGTCAAAACCCATGAGGCGCTGATCACAATCGAGGAAGGTGCCGTGGGTGGATTTGGCAGTCATGTGGCGCAGCTTTTGTCTGATCAAGGGGTGTTTGATCGCGGCTATTGCTATCGCTCGATGGTGTTGCCTGACGTGTTTCTGGATCAGGCCAGCCCCGAAGAAATGTATGCCAACGCAGGATTGCGAGCGGCAGATATTGCAAAAAAAGTACGCGAAGTTCTGGCATAGGCGGGGTCGGTACAAATTGGACTAGAGCCTGCTGGACCGAAGCAGATTTGGCCTAAGTACACTGGTCTCGCGCAGGTTTGATCGACGCAGGCCCTTTAATCCGTGCGGTCAGCTCGCTCGCTTTCCAACATAGCTGTAAGCACCGATTTGTAATCTTTATACAGCAGTTCGACACCCAGCTCAGACTTGATCCGGTCGTTTCTTATCCGTTTGCTTTCGGCATAGAAACTGCGCGCCATTGGTGACATCTCGGCTTGCTCGAACGGAACTTCTGGCGGTGGTGGCATACCAAGCAGGGACGCGGCATAACTGATAACGTCCTGTGGTGGGGCTGGCATGTCGTCGCAAACGTTATAAATCGCTGCGGGGTTGGGCCGATCCATCGAGGCGGCAAGAACCTGCGCAATATCGTCGACATGGATGCGGCTGAACATCTGACCCGGTTTTATAATCCGTCTGGCGGTGCCTGCGCGCAGTTTGGCAAATGGTCCGCGTCCGGGTCCGTAAATCCCTGCCAGCCGGAAAATATGCAGCGGTAGGTTGGGAATGGCGCGCCATGCTTGTTCTGCAGTTTTTCGCCGTTGACCGCGCTGGGTTGAGGGATTGATGGGGGTGTCTTCGCTGACCCAGTCCCCGCCTGTGTCTCCATAGACCCCGGTGGTGGACAGATACCCCGCCCATGTCAGGTTGGGTGCGATTTGCGTGATCTCGTCTCCCAAGGCCTGCAGTACCGGATCGCCCTGCGCATCTGGCGAGGCAGATATCAACAGGTGGCTGGCGGTATGCAGGGCTGTTGTGATGTCTCCTGAGGGCCACAACAGCGCCGTCGCACCTGTGGCGCCAAGCTGGTCAAGGTTTTCAGGACGCCGTGTGGTGCCGAACACCTGCCAGCCCTGTGGCAGTAAGCGCCGTGAAAGCGCCTGTGCGGTGTATCCGTAACCGAAACAAAAGAGAGTGCGTGTCATGGCGCCGTGATCGCCTGTCCTGCGGTTTATTGCAAGGGCGGGCTTGCCTTTCATGGCTGATTTGTCTTGAGTGTTGCCATGGCAGAGAAAACTCCGAACCTTGATGATGCCTATGGGATCAAAACATCTGACGATAACGCCCGTCTCTATGCGGACTGGGCCAAAACCTATGACGCCAGTTTTGCCGCTCAGATGCACTATACCCTGCCCGAGGCGATGGCTGAGGCGTTTCTTGCTGCGGGTGGCAGCGCGCCGGTGCTCGACCTTGGTGCCGGGACCGGATTGTTGGGGCAGGCGCTTGCTGACCGTGGGGTCCTTCCGTTGGATGGGACCGATATTTCACCGCAGATGCTGGCAGTGGCTGAAGACAAGCAGCTGTACCGTCGGGTTTTTACCGGTGATCTAACGGCGCGTCTGCCGGTGGCTGACGGCAGCTATCATGGGGTTATCAGCGCCGGCACGTTTACCACCGGTCATGTCGGTCCGGAGGCGCTGGACGAAGTGTTGCGCGTGGCCCGCCCCGGCGCGGTGATCGGGATTACGGTCAATGCGCGCCATTGGAAAACTGCGGATTTTGCCGCAAAATTTGCTGCGCTTTCGTCGCAGATCACCCGGTTTGAGCTGCAGGATGTGGCAATTTATGGTGCGGACGCAGAGGGCGTGCATAAAGACGACATGGCAAAAATAGCGCTGTTTCTCAAACTGTGAGCTTTTAAGCCGTGTGACGCAGGTGAGCGGTTTGGTTGCGTCGTTGAAAACGACAGTGGTTATTGGCTATAATTCGATCCTTCATCATCCAGAATCGCTTTTAGCTCATTTAGATGTCTTGTGCTCTGACCGGGGTATTCTTCTAATTCACGAGCTGCTTTTTCCGCAACTTCATCAGATAATACCCGCAGTGGCTGGCCGGTTTGCAACGCTCGAATATAAGTCTCGGCGGCGCGTTCGAAATAAAACAGCCGGTTAAAGGTTTCTGCGACCGTATTGCCAATGATCATCACACCGTGGTTGCCCATGATCAGTACTTTTTTGCTGGGATCGGTTAATAATTGCGCACAGCGCTTGCCCTCTTGCTCAAATGCCAGCCCGCCATAGTGGTCGTCAATCACGTAACGGTTGAAGAATGCTGCAGAGTTCTGGTCAATTGGTGGTAGGCTGCTGTCAGCCAGTGAGGCCAAAACCGTGGCGTGAATTGAATGGACATGCATGGCGCAGCGCGCGTGTGGACAGTGGCGGTGCATGCCCCCATGCAACCCCCAAGCGGTGGCATCGGGCGCGTTCGGCCCCGTCAGCGTATCGGGATCATTGGCGTCGACAACGATTAGATCTGAGGCTTTGATCCGGGCGAAATGCACTTGGTTCGGGTTCATTAAAAAGCGCGTGCCGGCGTCGTTGATGGCGAGGGAAAAATGATTTGCCACAGCTTCGTGCATATTGAGCCGCGCAGTCCAGCGAAATGCAGCGGCCAGATCGACACGTTCGGACCAATTGTCGATGTTGCTATGCAGGTGAGTGACGGTCATGGCAGGCTCCTTTTTTGATGAAATGATTAGACAGCATTTTATCTCGTCTGCCTAGAGCCAGCGTGACAGCATATGGGAATTTGGGCGGTTCTGGCCGAAATAGGCAGCGGCAGGTATTATTTATGTCTGGTTGCACGTATAGGCATGTTTGTGAAACTAGGAATAGTCGGCTCTCAAATAGTCTGTGGCGCGGTATAAGATCCGTTCGAACCAACGGGAATTGATCTTAACTTGCGCAATCATTTCAGTTTTGAAGCCTGATTTATTTCCCTTCAGACGCTCACAAGGGCGCGCCCTCAATAAGGTCAGTGGTAACCCGACACCGGGTGCATTGATGGGTTTTGAGGCAGGAAAATTCAGTTATGAGGCGGTATTTGACTGGTTTCCATTACTCAAGGAAAGGCAGTTTCAACCCACTGGAACGCTGAGTGGTGGGGAACAGAAAATGTTGTCGATTGGCCGAGTTTTGGTTGAAAACCCGTCGCTGCTTTTACTTGATCAACCCTCTGAAGGCTTACAGCCAAGTATTGTTGAATTAATCGCAGATGTGATTTGGCGCCAAATGGAAGAAAAAGGGGTGACGGTGCTTCTGGGTAAATGAAATTTTAATTCGGTAAACATGCTGAGCGAACGATGCGTTGTTATGGATAAAGGTGCCGTGGTTGCAAACCTTTCACCAGAAGACTTTTTGAACTCCGAGGTGGCTCGAGGTTATCTTGCTGTATGGCCTTCGATATGGCCCACGGGGCCCTGATCGCAAGCGGACGCAGTCATTGGCCAGTTCAAACGTCTCTGTTACCTTCTGACAATGTCTGTCTGAACAGAGATTTCATCAACATAGGCGTTACCAGCCCTATGGTGCAAACTTGTACATCATGGGTGATTAGGCGCTTGAAGATTCTGCGTGACGCAGCACTCAAATCACGCTTGCAGACCATGGTGGTTGCTGACGATCTGGACGGGTCCGTTCACAAACAGCCACAGAACGCTTATGGGGGTTTTCAGAACGGTCATCCGTGGGCTTAGTTATCTGCTTGTCTGCGTCTTATTACTTGTCTGTGAACTGCGGTTTTTTAGTCTGAATCTGCCGGGTTGCATACGCAATGTACATTTTCAAAAGCACGTGTTTGGTTTTATGCATTAAATGTAGATAACACATTTCAGAATTATGATACTTGTATTATACTCAGTTCAACAGGGAAAGTTGCAGGGTCCTTTTATAAAACTGGTTCCATTCGTCACTCAGTCTTTGTCAACTCTTCATCGCTGGGGTTGGATAAAGACAGGCTAACTTAAAACTATTTACTTAAAGTAAGGAGCAATAATGAAGAGAATAATTCTGCTAGGGTTCGCAGTTCTTGCCATGAGCAATTGCCAATCCACGTCGACAGCGCCAGGTTCGGCAGGGCCAAAACAAACCGTTGGTGCTTTGAGCGGGGCTATTATCGGAGGGGTCATTGGCAATCAGATCGGTGATGGGCAGGGGAAGAATATCTCGACGGCTCTTGGAATCGTCTCAGGCGTTGTGATCGGGGGGAGCATTGGGCAAACATTGGACCTGATCGATCAGCAATATATGGCAGATACTCAGTTGCAAGCACTTGAAATGGCGCCGACAGACACTGCTTTGGATTGGAACAATCCCGACACCGGTAATAGCGGATACACCACTCCAACCAACACATATTATCAAGATAATCTACCCTGTCGGGAATATACCACCGTGGTCACTGTAGCTGGAGAGAAGCAGCATGCCTATGGGACAGCCTGTAGAATGAGTGATGGTAGTTGGAAAATTCAGTAACGTCTACATTTCAACACGGCTCGGCGTCATGTGGGTGAAATTCGCCTAAGGGTTGATATTTGGTTTCTCGATATCGGTATAAAGACAAGTCAGGCAATCAGACTTTTTCTGGATTGTGTCGTGCTCAGAGAAAGAACAGACTAGACCCTGACCGCGATTTGGATTGGTTGGCTCAAGTCGATAGAGTTTCGGAGAAGTGTCCATGTCATTAAACGTCGATCAAGTGTTGTTGAAGGCAAAGAGACATCTTAAAAAAGGGGATGTGGCTGCAGCCGTCCAGTTGTATCACTCGGTTTTAGCGAAATTTCCCAAGAATAAGCGGGCAATAGTTGGTCTGGAAGCGATTAAATCTCAGAGGGCCTCTTCAGGGCCTAAAAATCAAGAACCACCAAAAGCCCAGTTGCAAGAGTTGACCCGGCTTTATAATCAAGGCCTGTATCAGCAAGCTCTTGAAGCTGCGGAAAAACTTGCAAAGCAGTTCCCCCAGTCATTGGAGACTTTGGCTATAATCGGTGCGGTTAGCTTTGAAGTTAAAGATTTTGATCGAGCACTCAACTGCTATCAGCTTGTCGCGCAGCGCGCCCCCGAATTTGCGGACACCTATTTTAAAATGGGTATTGTCTTTGGTCATAAAGGTGATCTGATCGCCGCCATGGCCAGTTTTCAAAAGACGCTTGATATAAATCCTGACCATGCACAGGCGCATAATAGCATTGGTATCATGCAGCTGAAATCGGGCGAACTTGATGCCGCGTTTGCAAGTGCTTCCAACGCGCTGCGCCTCGTCCCTGACTATGCAGAAGCGCATAAAACCATAGGGGATGTTTTCTTTGAAAGACATGATCTAAAAGCAGCGGTTGATAGCTATCGCCGGGCGCTGGAGCTTAATCCAGATGCGGTGCCGGTACACAATAACCTGGCTGCGGCCTGTCTGGCATATGGTGACCGTGTTGGCGCAATTCAAAGTTATGATGCGCTTTTGAAAGTGCAGCCAGACCATCAAGAAGCATGGGCAAAAAAACTGCACCAAATGGCGCATCTTTGCGATTGGAGCGCCTTCGACCCTGATTTTATTTCCTCCCTTGGCCTTAATAGCCCAGACATAACACCGTTCTCGTTGCTGACGCTGGAGGACGCGCCTGAACGCCACTTAATACGCAGTAAAATCCATGCACGCAGCCAATACAGTTTTGTACCACAGCCTTTCGCTGCAAAAACTGAAACCAAATCTGATCGCCTGCGTATCGGATATTTTTCTGCCGATGTTCACCAGCATCCTGTCATGGTCTTATTGGCAAAAGTGTTGAAGATGCATGATCGAAACCGGTTTGAAATTTTTTTCTATGGGTTCAGCCCCAAAAAAAGCGATCCCCTGCGAGAGCGTATTATCGCAGCCGTGGACGTCTATGATGATGTGTTGCAGATGCGCGATATTGATATAGCACATTTGGCGCGGCAGGATGGTATTGATATTGCGATTGATCTTAACGGGTATACTGAAAATAGCCGCTCTGGTATTTTTGCCCACCGTGCCGCGCCGGTTCAAATAAGTTATTTGGGTTATCCGGGTTCTATGGGGGCTGACTTTATTGACTATATCGTCGCCGATAAAAACCTGATCCCTGAGAGCAGTCAGGTGAATTATTCAGAAAAGCCAATATATTTGCCGCACCATTATCAAGCGCAAGACAATGAGTTGCCGATTGATCAAGCAGCTCCAAATCGGACTGAGCTTGGATTGCCTGAAAATGGCTTTGTGTTTTGCGCGCTGAGCAATTCGTATAAAATAACTCCGGCCGAATTTGATCTGTGGATGCGCCTCCTTCAGGCGGTAGACGGCAGCGTTTTATGGTTGTTGCAAGGCAATACCTCGGTCTTGAAAAACCTGATGTTTGAAGCCGCTAAACGCGGTGTCGATCCCGCGCGGCTGGTTTTTGCCACGCATACGGATCATGGCCAATATCTTGCACGGTTCCAGCGGGCCGATCTTTATCTGGATACATTTATCTATAATGCCGGTGCGACCGCAAGTAATGCGCTCTGGGCGGGATTGCCAGTTTTGACCAAGCGTGGCCATGGATATACTGCGCGGATGGCGGCCAGTTTGCTGAGTTCTATTGAGTTGCCTGAACTGATTACCGATTCTGAGCAAGCGTATGAAGCATTGGCGATTGACTTGGCGACAAACCCGGTGCGGATGGCCGCAGTTAAAGCCAAGTTGGTGGCAAACCGCAGGACCACACCGTTGTTCAACACCGAATTGTTTACGCGTCATCTCGAGGAAGGCTACCAGCAAGCCTATGATCGCTATTCTGAGGGTAAAGCACCTGATGTCATTGAGGTGACGACGCGCGTTTGACGATGATGAAAGCCAGATCAAGGTATATAATACCCGAACGTCAATGACATGAGCGGGGGATTGCGGCACCCATACTTGCCTGCCCCTTAGAAGGCAGATTGTTGCCAGTGATTGCTTTGAACCTTTAGGTAAATCCAATTACGAAACAATCAATTTCAATATGACCCATATCGTCTGAAGTGCATTGCTATTAACACGGGCAAGGGCTCATCTGGAAAATCAACACACTGTTGCCCCTCAAGGTTTCCGCCGGCTGGCGCTTACCTGTTCTCCGAAGGTTTTCCAAAATGCAGATCAGGTGAAAAAAGTCGGTGCAGAGCCAATTGCAAGACTGATGCAGCATGAACGGGTCACGGCGATATAAAACGACCTGTGTACCTTAGATATTATCTTGATGAGCTTTGTGACGCACCCGTGTTGCATAAGATGTAATTCACCAGAAACTTGATGCTGACGCGGTATGACCGGGCATAGACGTTCACACAAAATCGTTGCTTTTTTGGAGTGTTGATAGACCTTGCGTCGGCCTTTGGGATGAGGTCAAAAATCACTGACAAAACTCTATTTGGATTTTCTACGAAATTTTTTTAAAAAGCGGACAGTATTATAGGAGGCGCCAATGTCGTCGAATGTTGATCAAGAGCTGAAATTGGCGAAAAAGTATTTGGCTAAGGGTGATACTGGAGCCGCAGAAGATGTGTTCCGTCGGGTTTTGGCCCAATTTCCAAAAAACCACGCGGCGCAAACGGGCTTAAAGACCCTTTTGTCTCACCAACAAAAAGACAAAATACGAACAGTTGCGCCACCCCAATCTGCTGTGCAGGCGGTAATTGGGCTTTATCATGCAGGCAGGTTGCAAGAAGCAGTTGTTCATGGTGAAGAACTGGCCCGCCAGTATCCGCATTATTTTGAAATTTACAATATTCTGGCCGCTGCGAATCTGAGCCTCGGAAAGGCTGAAGCGTCCCTCAAATATTACCGTAAAGCATTGCAAATAAAGCCGGATTTTCCGGATGCTTATAATAATATGGGTATCATTTCATACGAACAGGGAAAATTAGATCAAGCGATTGCCAATTATCAAAAAGCGATACTGATCGAACCTGATTTTGCTGACGCTTATTTTAATCTTGGAAATGCGTTCAAACAAAAAGGTGACCTGATAAAAGCGGTGCAAAATTACCAAAAATCGCTTTTGATTCAACCGGATGATGCTGAAGTGTTGTTGAATTATGGCCATGCACTATCTGGCGATGGCCAATTTGAAAAAGCGATAGAGGCTTACCAAAGAGCGTTACAGCTTCAACCAGAGCTTGTTGATGCACAAATAAGCTTGGCAAAAGCTCTGACGCGAAAAATCCACGGGGGGAACTCTGAAGGTGAGTCATTGGATGGTGCTGGTCCTGAAATAAATGCGGCCGAGTACCACAATTCAATGGGTGTTGAACTGGCAGATAAGGGCGCAGTTGACGCCGCCATTTCCAGTTATAAACAAGCGTTGAAAATCATGCCTGACTATGCCGAGGCTTATAATAACTTAGGTTTGGCCTTGATGAAAAAAGGTCAAATTGCAACGGCAAAAAAGAATTTTGAGCGCGCAGTTGAAATCAAACAAGACTTTGCAGCAGGGCATTTTAATTTAGGAAACTGTCTTTTGAGAAAGGATAATTTCGAGAGCGCAATTGCAAGTTATCAAGCGGCTCTGACGATCGACGAGACTTATGCTGAAGCGCATAATAATTTGGGTAATGCGTATTCAAAAAGTAAACAACCCGATTTGGCGATCAAGAGCTATAAGGCGGCTCTTAGGCTCAAGCCGAACTATACTGATGCATATTTGAATTTGGGCAGCTTACAATTGGAATACGGACATTTTGATGCCGCAATTGGCAGTTATCAGCAAGCCCTACGAGTTGATCCAACACATGCTATTGCTCATAGTTTTCTGGCTTATATCCAAAAATATGATGGGTCTGAACCTCACATTCGGCAGATGAAAGCTCTTTATCAGGATACTGAAACGTCAGATGACGACCGGATTCATCTTGGGTTTGCGCTGGGAAAAGTACTTGAGGATGCGTCTGACTTTGAGATGTCGTTTCAATTTTTACGGCAGGGAAATCATCTGAGAAAAAAACAGTTACGTTACGATCTCAGCCACGATCGCAGGCTGTTTTCTCAAATTAAAACTATGTTTGAAAACCGGTCAGCGGATCAGATAAAACGACCGACCGGTTCAAGCCAAAAGCAACCAATTTTCATTGTTGGTATGCCTAGATCAGGGACGAGCCTGATTGAGCAAATCATATCGAGCCATTCTATGGTCTATGGTGCGGGCGAGTTGGAGACGTTGGCGCGCCTTATTGGTCAGTTCAATCCCTTTCAAGGGTATTTTTCCGCTGATGGTCTCTCAAAGCTTGGGCAGGCATATCTGCGTAGCTTGCGTGGCTTTGAAACACATAAGCCTCTGATTTCAGATAAAATGCCTTTGAATTTTCGTTGGATAGGTTTTATTTTATCAGTGCTGCCTGAGGCAAAGATCATTCATGTTCAACGTGATGCAAAGGCGACCTGCTGGTCAATATTTAAGCAGTATTTTTGGGATGAGGGAAATGGTTATGCCTATGATATGAAAGATCTATGCGAGTATTATAAGATGTATCGGGATCTGATGGGGTTTTGGCATTCTAAATACCCGGGAAAAATTTATGATTTAAATTATGAAAGATTGACCGAGGATCAGGAAACAGAGACCCGAAAATTAATCTCTTACCTCAATCTAAACTGGGAAGATAAATGTTTGGATTTTCACAAAAACAAACGGTCGGTAAAAACAGCTTCCAATGTTCAGGTGCGGGAAAAAATGTACACAGGCAGTTCACAGAAATGGCGACATTATGAACCCTATCTCGCAGAGATGTTGCGCGGATTGGAGAGATGTTAAATTAACCCGGCGGTAGCGTTTGTATTCTGTTGGTTATGGTTGTACGTCAAACATACTGTTGATTTAGTCAGGCATCAGGCCGGGGAAGCCGGTCGCGACTGTGGTTTGAGATCTTACACATGGTCTTATGTGCACAAACTGTCAAAACTGACACGATGACAGAGTGTTATCAGACATTGCACAAATACTTTAAGCTTAAAATTTCCTTGCAGTTCTGCAAGCTTTGTGCAGACTTGGTCTTACTAAGTTTTGAGAACGTTGATCCCAACGCGCTGCGTTATGCAGAAGGTAAAACCTGAGTTTACCCCTCGTAGTGGACGCAGGGTTGTTGCGACTTTCACGTTGAAAAGTAGACAGAGGAGAATACATATGCGGAAAATAATTAGCAGTACAATGGCGGTTTTAGCCTTGTCGCTGGCGACCGCGCCGTTGGCCACCGCGGCCGACCTGAAGGTTGGTTTGGTTCTGACGCTTTCCGGACCTCCGGGGGCCTTGGGCAAGCAGGCTCAAGACGGATTCAACCTTGCGGTTGAAACACTTGGCGGATCACTGGGTGGGGCCAAAACAACCGTTGTGGTGGCCGATGATGAATTGAAACCGGATGTTGCCTTGACGCGGGTCAAAAGCCTGCTTGAGCGCGATGACGTCGACATTGTTGTTGGGACTATTTTCTCGAATATGCTGGCGGCAATTTACAAGCCCGTCATCAAGGCTGACAAGATTCTGATCAGTCCAAATGCTGGCCCCTCAACATTCGCCGGCAAAAAATGCCACCCGAATTTCTTTGTGACGTCGTATCAAAACAACCAGAACTTTGAGGCGCTGGGCAAATACGCCCAAGACAATGGCATCAAGCGGGTCTTTATGCTGGCGCCAAACTATCAAGCGGGTCGGGATTCGATGAACGGCTTTAAAAAGCATTTCCAAGGCGAAATCGCCGACGAAGTGTTCACACCGCTTGGGCACAAAGATTTCTCGGCACAAATCGCGCAGATTGCCACTTCGAAAGCCGATGCTGTGTTCACCTTCATGCCGGGCGGTATGGGCGTGCGTTTTGTCAAACAGTTCGATGCGGCTGGTTTGTCCGATAAAATGACCTTCTTGTCGGCCTTTACCGTTGATGAGACAACTCTGCCAGCTCAGAAAGACGCTGCCGTCGGTTTGTTTGGCGCGGGCACTTGGGCACCTGATTTTGATCTGGACCGGTCCAAAGCCTTCGTTGCGAGTTTTGAGGCCAAATACGGCTATGTTCCGGGCAGTTATGCCATGCAGGCCTATGACGCTGCTTTGCTGATTGATAGTGCGGTTTCGGCAGTTGGCGGCGATGTGTCTGATAAAGCGGGTCTGAAAGCTGCCTTGAAGGCGGCCAAATTTGACAGCATGCGGGGCACTTTTAAGTTCAACAACAACCAATATCCCATTCAGGATTTTTATTTGTTGAACATCGCCAAACGAGCTGATGGAAAATATCAGACAGAAATTGCAGAAAAAGTCCTTGAAAATTCCGGGGATTCTTTTGCCGCAGAGTGCAAGATGTAACGCTGCACCAGACATCGAAGATGCGCCATAAACCTGATTGGCGCATCTTTTTATTTATCTTTCGCAAAGAACTATACGTCCCATGTCAATGAGCCTGTTTCTTGTCCAGAGCCTGAACGGCCTGCAATTTGGCATTTTACTGTTCCTGATTGCGGCTGGCCTGACGCTGGTTTTCGGTGTTATGGGCTTCATAAACCTTGCACATGGTGTGCAATACATGATCGGTGCCTATCTGACGTTCATGTTTTTTCAATGGACGACAAATTTCTTTGTAGCGCTGATGTTGGGATTGATCGTCGCACTGGCCATTGGCTTGGCCTGTGAAATCTTGATTTTTCGACATCTCTACGCTCGGGATCATCTTGATCAGGTGCTTGCGACCTTTGGTATTATTCTGTTTGTAAATGAGGCGGTAAAAGTAATTTGGGGGCCGTCTTCGCTTATTCTGCCGCCGCCTGACATCCTGTCATGGTCGTTCGAGATCATTGAAGGGTTGCAGTATCCGGTCTATCGCTTGGCGGTCATTGCGGTTGGTATTGCGGTGGCTGTCGGTTTGTATTTTGCTGTATTCAGAACGCGCGTTGGCATGTTGATCCGCGCTGGGGCCACCCACCCCGAGATGGTCAGCGCGCTGGGCGTCGATATCAAACGCTTGTTCATGATTGTGTTCGGCTTTGGCGCGATGCTGGCGGGTTTCGCCGGCGCAATTGCGGCGCCGATGTTTTCGCTGGAACCGAACATGGGCGATGATCTGTTGATCACTGTCTTTGTGGTAATTATCATTGGCGGCATCGGATCGATCCGCGGTGCCTTTATTGCGGCAGTTTTGGTGGGGCTGCTGGATACTCTGGGGCGGGCGGTTGCCACCGATCTTTTAAAACTTGTCTTTGATGCCTCTGCAGCCAACCAAATTGGTCCGGCCCTATCCTCCATGCTGATCTATATTTTGATGGCGGCTATCTTGTTTTTCAAACCCGAAGGGCTGTTTCCGGCGCGGGGTGCCGCATGATGCCGGCTAAAGGTTTGTACCTTCTTTCAACACGTCAAAATCGCTCCATCGCGACTGGTTTAGGGATCCTGGTTGTATTGGCTCTGACGCCTTATTGGGCCGAGGCTTTTGGTGGCAGCTATGTGGTCTCACTGGTGATGAAGGCGATGATTTTTGCTATTGCCAGCCTGTCGTTGAACCTGCTCATTGGATATGGGGGAATGGTCAGCTTTGGCCATGCGGCGTTTTTGGGATTGGGCTCGTATGTGACCGGGATTGCCATCACCGAAGGGATGACGGATGTCATCTTTATCCTGCCGATGGTTTTGGTGGTCTCGGGCCTTTTCGCGCTGGTAACCGGCGCGATCAGTCTGCGGACGTCTGGGGTTTATTTCATTATGATTACCCTCGCCTTTGGGCAAATGCTGTTTTTCACCCTGTCTTCACTGGCCCATTATGGGGGCGATGACGGGCTGACCCTTTGGGACACCGCAAGCTTCTTTGACACGGCATTTTTTCAATATGATGGGGGCCTGTTTTATGCGGTATTGATCATTCTTACCTTGTGCTGGGGGTTTGTTTCGCTGTTGTCGGGTGCGCGTTTCGGTCGGGTATTACGCGCCGCCAAGCAAAATAGAATGCGCGTTGAAACCATGGGGTTCAACACCTTCCATTATCAACTTCTGGCCTATGTCATCGCCGGTATGATTGCTGGTGTTGCCGGTTTTTTGTTCGCCTGCCAAGCTGAGTTCGTGAGCCCGGCAATTTCGACATGGCAGCGTTCGGGTGATTTGATCATCATGGTGGTCCTAGGGGGGATGGCAACCCGAAACGGCCCGCTTTTGGGGGCGTTATTTTTCATTCTAGTCGAGGAAGGACTGTCGCTTGTCTTGCACGAATGGCGGCTTATTTTTGGACCTCTTCTTGTGGTGATCGTGCTGTTTGCCAATGGCGGACTGGCTGGCCTGCTCCGGCGACTGGGAGTAGAGGAATGACCCCGGTACTGCGTCTTGAAAACCTGTACAAAAGCTACGGGGCGCTGCGGGTCACTGATGGCGTATCGCTCGAGGTGTACCCCGGCGAATGTCATGCGTTGATTGGGCCAAATGGCGCTGGGAAAACCACCTTGATCCATCAAATTTCGGGCAGTCTGAAATCCGACAGTGGGCAGCTTTTGTTTGATGGTCGCGATATTACCAAGTTATCCCTACCGCAAAGATCTGCCGCTGGGTTGGGGCGCACCTTTCAGATCACCACGCTGATTCCGCAGTTTTCGGTGCTGGAGAATGTCGCGTTAAGTGCACAGGCAAAATCGGGATCAAGCTTTCGTTTTTTGCGACCTGCGGCGCGCGAAAGTGACCTTAATGCTCAGGCGATATCTGCTTTGGAGCAGTTTGATCTCGCAGGCAGCGCCGAGGCCACAGCTGGTGAATTATCACATGGCGAACAACGCCAGTTGGAACTGGCGATGGCCACGGTGGCTGCGCCCAAAGTCCTGTTGCTTGACGAACCTATGGCCGGGATCGGTAAAGGCGAAAGCAAGGCGTTGACCGAGACTTTGAGCTGGCTCAAGACCACCACACCTATGTTGCTGGTCGAGCATGATATGGAGGCAGTTTTCAAGCTGGCCGACCGCGTATCTGTCTTGGTGTATGGCAAAATTATTGCGACGGGTACACCGCAAGAAGTGCGTGAAAACGCCGAAGCCCGCGCCGCCTATCTAGGTCAGGAGACACTATGACCTTACTGCATGTTGAAGGATTGCAGGCAGGGTATGGATCGGCCAGGGTGCTGTTTGACGTTGGCTTTTCGATCAAGGCAGGCGAGGCTGCAAGCCTGATGGGGCGCAACGGGATGGGAAAAAGCACCACGATAAAGGCTATTATGGGTCTGCTGAAACCGGACGCAGGCAAGGTCGTATTCAAGGGTGTCGATCTCACAGCTGCGCCACCCTACCGGGTCGCGCAGGCTGGGATCGGTCTGGTGCCGGAAGGCCGCCAGATCTTCCCCACTTTGACGGTTGAAGAGAATTTGCGTGCCATCGCCATTTCGCGCGGTAAATGGACCCTTGAGCTTGTCTATAATTTTTTCCCGCGCCTGTCAGAGCGTAGTGGCCACCTCGGGTCGCAATTGTCCGGAGGAGAGCAGCAAATGCTGGCGATTGGTCGGGCTTTGATGACCAACCCCAGCTTGCTTATTCTTGATGAGGCCACCGAGGGACTTGCGCCGTTGATCGGTGCGGAAATTTGGGCAAAGCTGGCGGAACTAAAGACCGAAGGCGAGGCCATTCTTGTGATTGATAAGAATATTGACGCGCTCTCCAAGCTTGTCGATCATCATACAATTTTGGAGAAAGGCCGGGTTGTTTGGGCCGGATCTGCGGCAGACTTGCAGGGTGATCCAGACGTCATTGACCGCTATTTGCATCTTTAGGCGGCGCGCGCGTCCCGGGCTGCGCGCTGTTTTTATCAGCGTTCTTACGGTGCGCGGTCGATCCTGACATCTTTAAATCCTGCCGTGGCCGCATAGCCCTTAACGCGCGCCTCGCGTTCGTGATAGGTCATCACGTCATTGATATCGGAAAACCCCGCCGGGGCCAGCTTTTCCACTTCGTCAATAACGCCTTCGGGGCCGCCGTCGCGATTGTTCATCACCACTTTTGCGGTCTTGGGAAGGCGGGATTTTTCATAGGCCCAGAGCGCGGCACGGGGGTGCTCGCCTTGCGCCAGATTATCGGCCAGGCACCGTGCATCCAGAATGGCCTGACTGGCGCCGTTTGATCCCACAGGGTACATTGGATGCGCGGCGTCCCCCAGAAGGGTGATACGCCCGAATGTCCAGCGGGGCAGGGGATCGCGGTCCGCCATTGGGTACTCAAAAATTGTGGGCGTGGCGCGGACCAGTCCCTCGATGTCAAAATCCGGAACATTGAACCGCAGCGCATGCGGCAAAACCAATGCCAGCGATACTTTGCGCGACCAATTGTTCGCGGGCGGCGGCGAAACGGCAGGGTCCTTGACGCGCACATTGACCACCCAGTTCATCAACTGCCGGCCATCTTTGGCCTGGGTGATCGGGTAGAGCACAAATTTACCACCAAGGCCACCGCCAATGGCCATGCTTTCGCCGTCTTGCCACGCAGGCCAGTCAACGGCCCCCCGCCACATCATAACTCCATTCCAAGAGGGTGATTTTTCATTGGGATAAAAGACTTTGCGTCCGGCCGAATGAATGCCATCGCAACAGATCAGTACATCGCCACGCACCGTGATGCCTTTCGATCCGTCAATACTATTGGCGAAATGGGCGGTGATGCCCTTGTCGTCTTGAACAAATCCACCAAGGCGGCGGCCGGTTTGCACGGCTTTTGGCCCAAGACGGTCCAGCACGGCCTTATAGAGAAGATGTTGCAGTCGCCCACGGTGAATTGAAAACTGCGGCACTTCGTGTCCGGCATATGTGCCGCGCAATTCAGACCAGACTTCTTGGCCGGAGCGGGTATAATAGGTCAGCCGTCTGGTTCGCAGCCCAACGACATCCAGAGCGGGCAGCAGGCCCAGAGTTTCCAGCTCGCGGATGGCGTGCGGCAAAATATTAATACCAACCCCTGCCTCGCGGACTTCGGCGGCAGTCTCGTATATTTGGACGGGGATGCCTCTTGCGTGCAGCATCAGCGCCGTGGTTAAGCCACCGATGCCTGCCCCTGCGATCAGAACTTTCATTTAGGCGCTTTCTGGGGGTGGAAGAAAATCAACTTCGAATTTGGCAGAGGTTGCAACGACCTCGGCCGGATTGGCCTCGGGGCCTAAATTGTGCAGAGCCCAGAACAGATCAAACAAGTTTCGGCTGGGAGAAACCCAAAAAAGACATTTTATGGTGGTGTCGGTCTTGTTAAAAATTCCATGCGGGATGCCCATAGGCAGACGCACCAAATCACCTGGCTCGGCATAGGTGTCATCTCCATCCAGTATCAAGTCGAAGCGACCGTCTAGAATATAAAGAAATTCGTCTTGTTTTGGGTGAATATGGGGGGGAACAAAAGTGCCCACCGGCAATGTTGCATGCCATGAAAAGGCGCTTTCGGACAATTGTTTTGGCACATAGGTCTGCCCTAAAATGTTCCAACTTATGTGGTCCATTCCCTGATTTGCCTGAGTCACTCCGGCAAGCATTGTCATGTCGAGGTTCCTTTCTGCAACATTACGGCCTGATCAATCACGTCTGATCCTAGCCGACTGAAGGTAAAGTGCAAGATGCAGTCGTATGGCACGCTTTGCTAGAGTTCGATCACGGCGGTGGCTTCAATTTCGACCAGCGCTTCATCTTCTATCAGACCTGCAACCACAACCATTGTCATCGCGGGAAAAGTATTACCCAGAATTTTGCGATACACATCGCCAACTTGCTTTTGTTTGGCTGCATAATCACGTTTGTCGGTGATATACCATGTCAGGCGGGTCAGATCCTGTGCGGTTCCGCCAGCGGTTTCGAGCACGGTGCGAATGTTCAACAGCGCCTGCTCCATCTGGCCGATAAATTCATCGGACGTAAAATTCTTTTCGGCGTTCCAGCCAATTTGTCCCGCAATATGAAGTGTGGTGCCGGTGGATAGGACCCCGTTGGCATAACCTTTTGCCGGTTTCCAGCCCTCTGGATGGATTGTTTTATGTCTCACATGTCTTCCTTCGAAATATTGAGCAGTTTCTGTCGTAATTCGGGCGGCCAAGGTTCCGAACGGCCATTGTCTTTGCGGATGAATACCAAGCGGCAGGTAAAGTGCGCCCGCTGGTCTTTGTCACAGGTGGCCTGCACTTCCAGATCAAGACTGCTGGTCCCAACTTGCGTGACCCGCAGCGCGAAACCTAAGGCATCCCCGTGACGGCTGGGCGCATGAAATTCGGCGTTTTGCCAGACAGTGGGCACGCCCCGCCCATCTGCCCCATGCATCTTTGCAAAGCTATAGCCAAGAACCTCGTCAAACCAGGCCTCAATACAGGCGTTCAACATTTCGTAATATCGCGGATAAAAAACAATGCCCGCGGGGTCGCAATGCTGAAACAAGATTTTTTGCGGATAGTGAAACACGGGCGGGGCTCTTTTCGAGTGTCTGGTGGTGGCGTTGCTTGGTATTTTATGGGGTGATGCGCAGACGAAACCTTTGTATTTTGCCGGTTGGGGTTTTGGGCAGGCTGTCGGTGAACACCACTGAGCGGGGGTATTTAAATGGGGCAATCTGGGTTTTGACAAAGTCCTGCAGGGCTTTTGTCAGCGTATCGCTGGCCTTCAGGCCGTCGCTTAAAACCACATGGGCCTGAACAATCGATCCGCGTTGTGCATCAGGGACCCCGATCACCGCGCATTCGACCACATCTCTATGGGCTAATAACGCGGCCTCAACCTCTGGTCCGGCGATATTATACCCTGACGAAATGATCATGTCATCATTGCGCGCCGCAAAATGAAACGCCCCATCTTGGTCCTGGCTGAAGCTATCGCCTGTGATGTTCCAGCCGTCGGTGACATACCCAGACTGGCGATCATCGGCAAGATACCGGCAGCCGGTCGGCCCGCGTACTGCAAGCCTGCCTACCTCGCCCTGCGGCATCTCGTTCATATTCTCATCGACCACTTTTGCTTCATAACCGGTAACAGGTTTGCCTGTGCAGGCTGCGCGGTGGTCTCCAAACCGGTTGGAGATGAAAATATGCAGCATTTCGGTTGCGCCAATACCGTCCAAAATCGGTTTTCCAGTTTTGGCGAGCCACATATCATACACCGGTTTTGGCAGCGTCTCACCGGCCGAGACGGCTGCCCTGAGCGAGGACAGATCGGCGCCGTCTTCCATCGCCAGTAGCATCATATTATAAGCCGTGGGGGCCGTGAAACACACGGTTGCTTTATGTTTTTCGATGATATCGATCATATTGGGTGGGGAAGCGTTTTCCAACAGTGTGGCGGCTGCGCCAAAGCGCAACGGGAATATCGCCAGTCCTCCCAAGCCAAAGGTAAAGGCCAATGGCGGCGAGCCGACAAATACATCGGTCTCGGTGACGCCCAGCACCTCAGCCCCGTAACCATCGGCAATGATCAGCAGATCGCGGTGGAAATGCATGGTTGCTTTCGGCGCGCCGGTTGTCCCCGAGGTAAAGCCTAAAAGGGCAACGTCATCACAGCTCGTTGCGACCGCGTCAAACCTGACGGGTTTTTCCAATGCTGCTGTGTCCAATGGGCTGGCATGGTTGGCGGTGCCGTCAAATGCAATGACGTATTGAAGCGTCGGATTGCCTGTTGCACAGCTGTCTAATTCATCCGTCAAGCGGCTGTCACAAAGTGCGTGGCTGACCTGTGCTTTATCAACTATTTTTGACAGCTCTCCGGCGCGCAGCATCGGCATGGTATTGACCACCACGGCCCCGGCTTTTGTGGCAGCCAGCCAACAGGCTACCATTGCGGGATTGTTGGCCGAACGAATTAGCACGCGGTTGCCCGGTTGCAGATTGAAGTCTTCAACCAGCGCATGAGCAAGCCGGTTGGTCCAATCGCTTAGCTCCTTATAGGTGCGTCGCCGCCCGTTGCCGATAAGGGCGGTGTGATCGCCAAAACCCTTGGCCACCATGGCGTCGGTCAATTCGACCCCGACATTCAGCCGGTCGGGATAGTGAAACCCATCGAGCAGGAAATCAGGCAGAGCAGCAACCGGTGGCAGGTTATCGCGGGCGAAGGTGTCGATATGGGCAGACCGTCCCAACATGATCAGGCTCCTGATTGTAAAGCATTTCGGGCAATAATAATCTTTTGAACATCCGATGCGCCCTCGTAAATTCTAAGCGCCCTGATTTCGCGGTATAGCCGCTCGACGATATGGCCTTTGCGGACCCCGTCCCCCCCGTGGATTTGTACGGCTTTGTCGATCACCATCTGGGCCTGATCGGTGGCGTATAATTTCGCCATTGCGGCCTCTTTGGTGATGCGTTCGGCTCCGGTATCTTTGGCCCAAGCGGCCCGGTATATCAGCAGTGCACTGGCATCAATATCAAGCGCCATTTCTGCCAGATGGCCTTGCACCATTTGCAATTCAGCCAGAGGTGCACCAAACAATTCGCGATTTTTAGCGCGGTTTAAGCTTTCATCAAAGGCGCGACGGGCAAAGCCAAGTGCTGCGGCTCCGACTGTGGTGCGCATGGTATCCAAGGTGGCCATTGCCACTTTGAACCCGGTGCCGGGGTCACCGATCATCGCATCAGCCGTTAAATGCAGGTCTGCAAAGACCAGCCGCGCCAGCGGGTGCGGCGAAACGGTCTCAAGGCGCTCTGCTATCTGCAGGCCCGGAGTGTCGGCCGGCACGATAAAGGCTGAGATGCCCCTGCCGCCCGGTGCTTCGCCAGTGCGCGCAAACACCGTGTAGACGTCAGCAATGCCGCCATTGGAAATCCAGGTCTTCTCACCATTGAGAACATAGCCATTGCCGTCGCGCCGGGCTGAGAGCTGCAGATTGGCAACATCGGAGCCGGACTGCGGCTCGCTCAGCGCAAAGGCCGAGAGTGCTGCGCCGGATTGCACCTTGGGCAACCAGTCGGCCTTTTGAGTGTCGCTGCCAAACAAAGAGATAGCCATTGTACCAAGGCCCTGCATGGCAAAGGCAAAATCGGCAAGCCCATCATGGCGTGCAAGCGTCTCGCGGATCAGGCACAGGCTGCGCACATCAATCTGTGGAAAAGTTGCATTCACGCCTGTGTGTTTCAAAATCCCTGCGGCGCCTAGTGCTGCCACCAACGCCTGGCAGGTCTGGTCTGTGTTGTCGTGGTCGACATGCCGTAAATTATCACTGGCCCAAGCTTCTAAAGCGGCGTGAAGTGCTTTGTGTTTTGGCTCTAAAAACGGCCAGTCAAGAAAGCTTGTATCGGCCATTAGTTTCCCTCAAATTTTGGTTTTTCCTTGGCGACAAAAGCCTGATAAGCGCGTTCGAAATCGCCGGTCTGCATGCAGATGGCCTGAGCCTGTGCTTCGGCCTCGATCGCCTGTTCTATCGACATGGACCATTCCTGCGCCAGCATTGTCTTGGTCATCATATGGCCAAAATTGGGCCCTGATGTGATCCGGGTGGCCAGTGCCATCGCCGTGTCTTGCAGCTCTTCTGCCGGGGTGATCGCGGTGAAAAACCCCCAATCCATGCCTTCTTTGGCCGACATTGATCGCCCGGTATACAGCAGGTCCGCGGCCCGGCCTTGGCCAATGATACGCGGCAATATTGCACAGGCCCCCATATCGCATCCCGCCAATCCAACGCGGGTGAATAAAAACGCGGTCTTGGCCTCGGGCGTGGCAATCCGCAGGTCTGAGGCCATGGCGATAATCGCGCCGGCCCCCACACAGACGCCATCGATCGCGGCAATCACTGGCTTGCCACAATTTATCATGGCTTTTACCAGATCACCGGTCATGCGGGTAAAGTTCAACAGCTCTTTCATCGACATGCTGACCAAGGGTCCGATGATATCATGCACATCCCCGCCCGAGCAGAAATTGCCACCATTTGGGCCGAACACAACCGCGTTTATGTCATCTTCGTATACAAGATCGCGGAACCAGTCGCGCAGCTCGGCATAGCTGTCAAATGTTAGCGGGTTTTTGCGATCTGCGCCGGTCAGGGAAATCTCGGCAATGCCGTTGTTGACCGATAGATTAAAGTGCTTGGGGGCGCGCGCGGTGGGCATCAACTGTCGTCTCCTTTATCAGCAATCGCACTGAGAAGACCAATCAAGCTTTCTGCGTCTTGCGGGCTGAGATCTCCCAATAAGTCGTCAATCCAGCGCTCATGCTCGGCCGCATAGTCGGTAAATTTTGACTGGCCCTTTCTTGTCAGACGTACCAGATGAGCGCGCCTGTCACCATCGACAGCAACCCGCATCACGTATCCATCTGTCACCAGTCGGTCGACGATACCGGTGACATTGCCGTTTGAGACTTTAAGGGCCTTGGACAGCTGGCTCATCTTCATGCCTTTTTGCGCGCGCGACAGGGCTGACAACACATCAAAACGTGGCAGCGTCGTTGCGCAGTCATCGCGCAGCCTCTCACGCAAAGTCTTTTCAATCAGATTTGATGTTTTCAGGATTTTCAACCACGCTCTGAGGCGGACTTTTGACAGTTTGGGTGTGGTTTTAGGATGCGAAAGGGTCATATTTCTCCCCCTGACAGACTTATGGCTTGGCCGTTGATCGCGGCGGCTTGATCGCCACATAGAAACGCGACCGTATTGGCGATTTCGGCGGGTTGGATCAAACGGCCTTGCGGGTTTCCAGCGATCAATGCCTGGGTCGCGGCCTGTTTGTCGCGGCCTGTTTGGGCCATGATGTTGTCAATAGTTCTATCAGTCATTGGCGTGTCGACATAGGAGGGGCAAATCGCATTTGCGGTGAGGCCTTTGCGCGCCACCTCGATCGCCAGTGATCGGGTCAGCCCGACGGCGGCATGTTTTGCTGCGCTATAGGCGGAGACATAGCCATAACCTTTTAAACCCGCAGTCGAGGCTATGGTGATCAGCCGCCCCCATTGTGCCGCCAGCATGTCTGGGAGAACCGCTTGATACGTGTGGAATACGCCCAGTAGATTGACATCCAGCATCGCTGTCAGGTCTTGGGCGGTCAGTTTGCCGAAGGGTTTGCTGCTGGCGGCACCGGCATTGGCCACGGCGATATCAATGGTCCCGAACATGGTGCGGGCAGATGCAAGACTTGTCGCGATCTCGGAGGGTGAGGTCACATCGCAGACGCAATAGGCCATAGTGTCAATGTGTTCGCTCAACGCTTTCAGTGGCGCTTCGCGGCGGCCCATGATCGTTACATTCGCGCCATAAGCGGCCAGATGGACAGCAATGGCTGCGCCAACACCGCTGCCGCCGCCGGTGACGAGGCAATGCTTGTCAGACAGGTTCACGGTTTTGCCATTTCGGCGGCTTTATCTGCCAAGCGCCAGAGTTGATCTTTTCCGGGGCCATAGGGCAGGGGCCACTCGGCCAGCCGATCCCCGATTTGGGCTGCTGCGTGCAGTGTCCAATAGGGGTCGGACAAATGCGGTCGGGCCAAGCAAACCAGATCTGCACGACCCGCCATCAGTATAGAGTTGACGTGATCGGCCTCGTAAATATTGCCGACAGCCATGGTTTTTATCCCTGCGTCGTTTCGAATACGGTCCGAGAACGGTGTTTGAAACATGCGCCCATAGACTGGGTTGGCCTTGGTCGATGTCTGTCCTGCAGAGACGTCGATGATATCGGCACCCGCTGTGGTGAACATCTGTGCGATTTCTACCGCTTCTTGCGGGGTCACGCCGTCATCTTCGATCCAGTCGGTAGCCGAGACGCGCACCGACATCGGTTTATGCGCGGGCCAAACCGCGCGCATGGCGCTGAAAACTTCAAGGGGATAGCGCATGCGATTGGCGAGCTTCCCGCCATAGGCATCGCTGCGGGTGTTCGAGCAGGGTGAGATGAACGATGAAATAAGATAGCCATGCGCGGCGTGCAATTCGATCATATCAAACCCGGCACGGTCGGCCATCTGCGCCGATGCAACGAATTGATCCCGGACAGTGTCCATCTGGGCGCGGGTGATTTCTTGTGGCACTGCATTGTCGTCTGACCAAGCAATCGCAGAGGCCGAGACCAAGGGCCAATTGCCCTCGTTTAGGGGGGCATCCATTTCTTCCCATCCCAATTGGGTTGAGCCTTTGCGCCCGGCGTGACCAATCTGGCAGCAAATTTTTGCCGGGGTTTCGGCATGGACAAAATCGGTCAGGCGTCGCCAAGCCGCCTCATGTTCAGGCGCATAGAGCCCGGGGCATCCCGGTGTGATCCTGCCTTCGGCCGATACACAGGTCATCTCAGCATAAATCAGACCGGCGCCGCCCTTTGCCCGTTCGCTGTAGTGGACAAAGTGCCAGTCGGTTGGGCAGCCGTCTACAGCTTTATATTGGGCCATAGGTGAGACCACGATCCGATTTTCAAGATGCATATCGCGCAGTTGATAGGGGGCAAACATCGGGGCGCGGACCGGCGCATTTTGACCCAGCCCCGCCTGTTGCTGAAACCATTGTTCGGCTGCGCCCAACCAGTCTGCATCACGTTCGCGCAGATTTTCATGGCTGATCCTCTGGGACCGGGTCAGCAGGGAATAGTTTAATTGCATCGGGTCCAAATCGAGATAGCGTTCGACATCTTCGAACCATTCAACCGAATTTCGGGCCGCCGATTGTAAGCGTAAAACTTCAAGCTTGCGCGCCGATTGATAGCTGTCAAACGCAACGTCCAGCGGCTGGTCTTGCGTGATATTTTCGGCCAGTGAGATTGCGCTTTCAAGCGCCAATTTGGTTCCCGACCCGATCGAGAAATGTGCCGTGGCCGAGGCATCGCCCAGAAGAACGACATTTTGGTGATACCATGTTTCACACAGTACCCTCGGGAACTGGATCCAAGCCGAGCCGCGGATGTGGTTGGCATTGGTCATCAGCGCATGACCATCCAGATGGTCGGCGAAAATCTCTTCGCAGATTGCGATGCTCTGTTGTTGATTGAGGTCGGCAAACCTAAAGGCGTCATAGGTGCTCTGTGAACATTCAACGATAAAGGTCGCGGTGTCGTCATCGAACTGATACGCATGCGCCCAGATCCAACCCTTGTCGGTCTTCTCGAATATAAAGGTAAAGGCATCGTCAAATTTTTGTTGTGTGCCTAGCCAGACAAATTGACAGGCCCGCAGATCGGTATCGGGTTTAAAGCTTTCGGAAAATTCGGTTCTGGTGCGAGAATTCAGACCATCAGCCGCCACGACGACATCATAGTCAGCCATATAACTCGAGGCGGCAGCAACATCAGACCCGAACTGTAAATCAACACCCAGATCGCGGGCGCGGTTCTGCAGGATACTCAGCAAACGTTTTCGCCCAATGCCACAAAACCCATGTCCGCTTGAGACCAGTTTTTCGCCTTTGTGATGTAGCGCAATATCGTCCCAATAGGCAAAATGGGTGCGGATATCAGCGGCACTGGCAGGATCGTTTTGCGTCAGGTTCTCAAGCGTTTCATCCGATAGAACGACACCCCAACCAAAGGTATCATTTGCCTTGTTGCGCTCGATCACAGTGATTTCGGTCTGCGGTTCACGCAGTTTGACGGAGATTGCAAAGTACAACCCGGCCGGGCCGCCGCCAATTACCAGTATTTTTGTCATAATTCACATCCCTGAAATATGTCGGTTAAACACCACGTTTGGCTTGATCATGGATTAAATTCTATACTTGAATATTTTAAACGTAAAGTAAATTTATTTTGAGCTGTTGATGATTTGCGAACATCTTTGGAACCGCAATCAGTTGTTCAGTGGGGAAATCGATGAAAATGAGAAAACGCTGAGCTAAATTGGACAATTTTTAATCAAAAATATTGCGAATTTGACAGAAAAGGACAGATCGCACGCAGGTTTACTATCTGCGATATTCACATAAATTTTTCTAATGACCTGCATAATGTATGATGCATAGCTTGCATTGAGAAACTGGTTTAGACTGTTGCTGAATTTAGATGACAGTGAATAGGAAACGCAATCATGGCATATGCGCAGGCAAAAACATTAGATCAAAATATTATCCCGGTCATTGATATCAGTCCGTTGAGAGATGGAACAAATCCCAAGGCGGTTGCCAGAGAGCTGCACGCTGCAAGTCAGGGCTTGGGCTTTATCTATATCAAAGGTCATGGAATTCCCGAAGCGGTGATCAAGAGCGCACGCGCCAATGCACTTGAATTTTTCGCACTGCCCGAGGCGACGAAGAGCGCCGTAAAAGTGTCTGAAAAACACCGTGGCTGGCTTGGTCAGGGCGGTGCAAAAATGAAAGATGGGGCCAAGGCAGATCTTAAGGAAAGCTTTATTTGGGGACATCAGGATGCTGATGGCAAGACGTTGGAAGACCATCCACTGCGCGGAGCCAACCAATGGCCAGATCATCTGCCTACAATGCAGGCGCAGGCGATGGCGTATTTCAATCACGCTCATGACGTGGCCCACCATCTGATGCGGGGCTTTGCCCTTGGTCTGGATCTGGAGCCAGATTTTTTTCTTAAATCGGCGAGCCGGCCGATGAGCCGCGCCTCTTACGTTTATTATCCGGCCCAACCCAGCGATATGGGCGAGGGGCAGTTTGGTGTCGGGCCGCATACTGATTTTGGGGTCTTGACCGTTCTGTGTCAGGATTCGGTTGGCGGCCTGCAGGTCGAGGATGTCAACGGCGATTGGATCCAAGCACCTCCGATTGAGGGTACCTTGATTGTCAATGTGGCAGATTTATTGTCGAGATGGACGGATGGGGCCTATAAATCGACCCCTCACCGTGTGGTCAACAGCTCTGGTAAGCAAAGGCTGTCGATGGTGTTAGCCTTTGATCCGGATCCTGAAACGGTGATTGATGCCCGCGAAGTTTTTGGGCCTGAACACCAGCCGAAAGACGCCGCAATTACCTGTGGTGATTATTTGATTTGGCGTTTTAATAAAGCATTTTCCTATCGCAAAAATATCGGTTCGGAACAAGATAAGTCCGAAGACTAAGCAAAGCGTTAGAGACATGATTTGAGCATTTTAGAACAGGGATAAGCTGTGTGCACGAGCGAGATTTAAAAGGCGCTTATAATCTTTTGGTGAATTGCGGGCAAGCCTGTGAGGGCGAGCGGCTGTTGCTGTGTTATGAACAGAAAAATCTTGATTTTTATGACAATGCTATTGTCGAGGATGTGTGGGCTTGTGCCCAAGAGATTGGTTTGGAAGTCATACCCTATGAGCTTGACTTTGATCCTGTCATCGATGTTGTGCCCAAGCACCTTGAGGCGGCAATCGCTGCCGCTGACCTAACGGTGTTTTTGGCGCGGCTGGCAGACCAAATGAGGTTTGGACGCTTCAAGTCGGGTCAGCGGACAATCCTGTCTTATGCGTTGAATAGCGCCAGTTTAGCCTCACCTTTCGGGACGATTCATTATAAAGCATCTCTGGCTTTGAAACAGGTGATTGATGCGGCTGTCTTTGGCGCTGGCGAGGTTGTGGTAAGCTGTAAAGCCGGCACTTATTTCAAAGGTAGGATTGCGGCGTCTCCGGATGGTGGAGATTCCGACCTGCGTCGATTTCCGATGTTGGTTAATACTCCGGCTCCGGCGGCAGGATTCGCCGGCCGCATCGCCTTGCCGGGTTTTTTGGTTGGTACGGGATCTAAATATTATCACCCTTTTGGGATTACCTTTGAGACACCGCTGTTTGCCGTTTTCGAGGGCAATACACTGCTAGGTTTCGAAGGGCAAAAATCTGATGAGGACAAAGCCAATCAACATCTGGACATGATTGCAGAACGCTTTCAAATTGACCGTAACTTTGTGCATTCATGGCACGTTGGTATCCAACCCAAGTGTTATTTTGATCGGGCGGCAGTGGATCACTTTGAAAGTTGGAGCGGCAGTGCTTTTGGCAATCCGCGGCTTTTACACATGCACACTTGCGGGGCCTATGCGCCGGGCGAAGTGTGTTGGAATGTGGTCGACCCCACGCTTGTTGCCGACGGGATTGCCATCTGGGAAGATGGCGTTCTGTTGCCAGAGCGGGTGCCGGGAGGGCGCGAGGTTTTGGCCGAGTATGATGATCTGCGGCAAGCATTTTTGACCCCGGACCGGCGCATTGGAATCTAGGGTCCGATAAAGTCCAGATAATCAGCCGCCACGGCGGCAACGGCAGCCTTTTTCAACGCAACACCGTGGTCGGCTCGGGCGAGTGCCGAATGGGATCCGACCCTGCCATCGGGAAAGGCCGCGCGGTGTTCATGTGCTGGTCCGTGTTTGTCGCCGCCATGGGCTTTGATAAATGCCGGGGTCAGCTTTTCTGGCGGCTCTGCGGCTAAGGCGCTATCCAGCACCCGATGGTTTACCTGCGTTATCGCAATCTCAGACGGTGTCGCGTGCATCCCTTCCCACTCGCCATACAGATCCTTGCGCAACAGATTGACCGGCTCGAACTCCCACCAACTTTTCACCCGAACCCGCGCCGCTGTTAGCCGGCTTGCCGCTTCTGCCAGCGGGTCAAGATTGGCACCATGCCCGTTTAGAACATATAAATGTTTGAAGCCGTGTCTTTCGAGGGAGCGGAATACTTCAACGCAAACAGAGCAATACAGATCACGGGGTAGTGAAATGGTTCCGGCAAAGCCCATGTTAAATTCCGCTGGTGCATAGGCAAGGGGCGGGGCGACCAGCGCGTTTACCCTTTTCGCAGCCGCGGTTGCGATATCACCGGCACACAGCATGTCGGTTCCGATCAGCCCCATTGGGCCATGCTGCTCAATCGATCCGGTTGGGATCAGAATACCATCGGTTTCTAGCAAATAAGCCTGAACTTCCATCCATGTCGATAAGATCAATTGCATCGTGCACCTTTTACTGCAAACCAGGCCTGAAGCACGGGCTTGTATTGGCTTAGCTCTTCGGCAACAGCAGGTGTCGACACCACCCAATTTAGATACTTTTGCACTGCGTCGGGTATTGTCAAAGATAAGTTCAAAACCGGCTTTAACGCCTCAATCCAGGCAAAGGTCACCGGAAAGCCGCAATCACCCAAGCTGAGGCCGAATTTTGGCCTGTTGTGCAATAGGGTTTCCAGTTGTTTGATCCGCTGTGAGATTAATTTTGAGTGCTCTGCCAGATACGCTTGGGCCGGTTCTTTTGGGGGGACATGTGCAAACAGGGCTCTGATACACGGCTCTAATCGGGTATCATGAAAACGTGACAACTCTCTTATTTTTGCGCGGTCGTTGATCGTTTTGGGCAGCATCGGGAAACTGGGATAAGCCTCTTCAAGATATTCGGCAATTGCTTCACTGTCGCCAAGCGTTGTCTCACCATCTATCAATCTAGGCAGCGTCCCTGAAGGAATATGTGAAGTATAGACGTCTGAGCCAAATCCACCGGGAGGAGGCAGTTCGGTCCAGATCAGGTGTTTATGTCTCAGACATATTCGGGTTTTTGCACAGTAAAGGCTGGCGGGAATTGCATAAAAATTTATCATAAAAATTAGGGCGCCCGAAAGCGCCCTGCCTTTATAGGTTTAGTTGACTTTCCATTTGGCATCGAGATCGTCAAAAAATCCACGTTCCTGTTTCAGTTTGATCCAGGTGTTCACATAGTTGATCCAAACCTGATCGGCCTGTGGCAGCAACATGGCGATCGGCGTGGGTGACTTAGGGGCTGAAACCGGCACAATCATCAGGTCAGAGTGAATGGCAACCAGTTTGTTGGCCTCAACATTTGATGTGATATGCGCATCGGCCCGACCGCTGAGGACCTGTTGGAAGGGTTGGGCTGGCGCCTCTACGATGACATGTTTGGCGTTTGGGAAATACTGTTTGACCTGTTTTTCCTGCGTCGTACCAAGCGTCGCGGCAACGCGTACATCGGCATTGTTCAAATCGTCCCAGTCTTTATATTTGCCGGCATTTGATTTCAGCGTCAGTGGCACGGTCGCTAGTGAAAAATAGCTGATCGAATAGCCGGCTGCCTTGGCACGGGACGGCGAAATCGAGGCGGAACCGGTCATGTGATATTTCCCCGCAGTGACACCGGCCACAAGGGTTTTCCACTCAGTGGGAACAATCTCCAATTCGACGCCCATATCAGCCGCCAGCGCAGTCATCACATCGATATCATAACCGGTGTAGCTGTTGGTTGCTGCATCTTTCATAGTCATCGGGTTCCAATCCCCGGTAGTTCCGGCCTTTAGAACGCCATTGCTTAGAATGTCTTGTAATGCGCCTGCTTGCACTTGAAATGATGCAAATGCCATCAGCATTGTGGTCGCAATTATTTTAGAAACTTTCATTCCGCTCTCCCGTTAAGATTATCTAACACCTAAATCATACAACGCAAAAAATGCTAAAATTGCAATATAGTTTGCATTTTTAATTCTTATGGTAATGGGTCTAATATCCGGTTATCACCTTAATGGATAATACCAAAGGGGTTTCTATGAACTCGACCGCCGAGAATTATATCAGTATTAGTGAGATATCAAAAAGCTTCGGAGACTTTAAGGCTTTAAACAATGTGTCGCTTACCGTCGGTTTAGGGGAGCGGGTGGTAGTCTGTGGGCCGTCCGGTTCAGGAAAATCCACGCTTATAAGATGTATCAATGGTCTAGAGCAACACGAAACCGGTTCGATTATGGTTGATGGGATTGCATTGAACCATAAAACGAAATCCATGGAGCAAATCAGATCCCGCGTCGGGATGGTGTTTCAGCAGTTCAATCTGTTTCCGCATTTGACGGTTCTGGAAAATTTGACTCTTGGGCCGGTGCGCTCAAAAAATATGACGGCACAGGCGGCAAAAGAAATTGCGATGACCTATCTGGAACGGGTGAAAATTCCCGAACAGGCGGGCAAATATCCACGGCAATTATCCGGCGGTCAGCAGCAGCGCGTGGCCATTGCGCGGTCCCTGTGCATGGAACCCAAAATTCTGCTGTTTGATGAGCCAACTTCCGCCTTGGATCCAGAAATGATCACGGAAGTTCTTGATGTTATGATTGGGCTTGCCGAAGGCGGGATGACGATGGTTTGTGTCACGCACGAGATGGGTTTTGCGCGTCGAGTGGCGGATAAAATGGTGTTTATGGACCGCGGTGAAATCGTCGAGATGGCCGCGCCAGACATATTTTTCAGGACGCCAGAAACAGATCGGTGCAAGACATTTCTGAAACAAATTCTGCAGCATTAGAGAACCCTATGAAGACCTTATTTGCCATTTTGATCCTGACGACCTTCCTGACGGGATGCTCCACTGAATGGGGCTGGTATGTTGTGGATCCCTCAAATAAATCGGGGCTTATCAACCTTAAGTTCCTGCTGTCAGGGTATTACTATACGCTATTATTGTCTTTCACCTCGATTACTATCTCGGTGTGTGTGGGCTTGCTTGTCGCTTTGCCGGGCCTGTCTCAAAACCCATGGCTCCGCAACTGTAATCGGGTCTATGTCGAGGTTGTGCGTTCGGTTCCGATCTTGGTCTTGATCCTATGGGTCTATTATGGCTTGCCGCCGATGACTGGATTGGAAATAAATGTGTTTTGGGCCGGTGTGATTGCGCTGGCGCTCTCGGACAGCGCGTTTCAAGCCGAAATCTTCCGCGCTGGTATTCAGTCGATTGACAAAGGACAGTATGAAGCCTCGCATACAATTTCGTTATCTTACACGGATACGATGCGGTTTGTAATTTTGCCGCAGGCGATTAGAAGGATATTACCTGCGTTGGGCAACCAACTGGTTTATATGTTGAAAATGTCATCTTTGGTCTCAGTGATTGGAATGCAAGAACTGACACGCAAAGCCAATGAACTGGTGGTCACCGAATATCGGCCATTGGAAATCTATACAGTTCTCGTATTGGAGTATTTGGTCTTAATTCTTGCGGTTTCAGCTTGTGTTAGATGGCTGGAGAGACGATTAAAGACGAACGAAAACATTTAAAAAGAGGTACTTATATGTCAGCTTGGATAGAAATGATTTCAGATGAAGATGCTGGTCCAGAACTTGCTGAAATGCTGGATTTGGCGCGGACACCCCATGGCACGGTAGATAACGTTATGCGCGTTCATTCGCTGCGGCCTAATACGATGAAAGGCCATGTGACGTTATATCGGGCCGCACTGCATGATGACACCAATACGATCCCAATGTGGCTGCAGGAAACCATCAGCAGTTATGTATCAATTTTAAACGACTGCCCCTATTCTCTTGCCAATCATTGGAAAAACGCGGCACATTTGATTGGTGACACGGAAAAGGCGACAAAGGTCGAACAGGCTTTGCGCGCGCATAGGCCCGAGGATGCTTTTCAAGGCGCCGAGTTGGAGATGTTGAAGTACGCCTATAAGTTAACCACCAAACCTGGTGACATGCAGCAACAGGATGTGCAAAATCTGAGGGATTTTGGCCTGGATGACGGGCAGATTTTGGAAGTAAACCAAATCGTTGGCTATTTTAACTATGTCAACCGCCTGTTAAACGGTCTGGGCGTGACAACCAGCGGCGATACTATTGGATTTTATAAATAACAACTAAGACCAACATGGACGCATCCAACCTAAAAACGCTTATCGAAGGTATACCTAAGGCAGAACTGCACTTGCA
>UPTG01000166.1_pt1 | contig 57523 bp, 52 predicted proteins | sample 2160121 | NCBI WGS metagenome assembly UPTG01 (sample SAMN06266255, study PRJEB28933) | marine metagenome | isolation source: Columbia River Estuary | place: USA:Columbia River Estuary, USA | collected 2014-07-27 | reverse complement strand
TACATCTAAGATTAAAGCTCCACTTGCATTTGCTAAAGTTTCAAACTCTTCAGGGTTTAATGGATTTAATCCAATATCTAATACTGCATCAATACTTTGATAACCTTCTTTATTTAATTTCACATTTATAGGAAAATACTTGGGAGGCGGTAATAATCCATTGGTCACTTCTTGTATAAATTCTTGTTTAGTCATATCTGCACGCAAAGCATAGTTATTTACTTTTTCATATCCAATTGAGCCAATTGTTTCCTTGCTCATATTTTTCCCACAAGCAGAACCAGCACCATGCCCAGGATACACAATTACCTCATCAGGTAAAGTCATAATTCTAGTCCTTAAACTATCAAATAACATTCCAGCTAAATCCTCTTGAGTTAAATCAGATTTCTGTGCTAAATCAGGCCTACCTACATCCCCTAGAAACAAAGTATCTCCTGAAAACAAGGAAACCTCTTTTCCATTTTCATCAATAAGTAAATAAGAAGAACTTTCCATAGTATGCCCAGGAGTATGTAGTAATTTTATAGTTACATCCCCTACTTTAAACTCTTGATTATCTTCTGCAACTAAACAATTAAAATTAGGTTTAGCAGTTGGTCCGAATACAATTTCTGCTCCTGTTTGCTGAGCCAATGTTAAATGACCACTCACAAAATCAGCATGAAAATGTGTTTCAAAAACATATTTAATTTTTGCTCCCCTATCAGCAGCCATAGAAATATAAGTTCCTACCTCACGTAAAGGGTCAATAACAACAGCCTCTCCATTACTTTCAATATAATAAGACCCTTGCGCTAAACAGCTTGTATAAATTTGTTCTACTTTCATTTTAAATTAATTCTTTTAATAATATATATATTGCCATTGCTAACACAAACCAGCCAAAGCCTTTTTTTAATTTTTTCCCGTCAATAAAATTATTTAAGTAAATACCTAAAACAATTCCTATCATTGAAAGTCCTGCAAAAGTAAGAAGGAAACCCCAAGCAATTTCAATATTCCCTATATCTCCTAAAAATCCGATTAATGATTTTATTGCAATAATCATTAATGATGTAGCTACTGCCTTTTTCATTGGTAAGTTAGCAAATAATACTAATGCTGGAATAATTAAAAAACCTCCTCCTGCACCAACTAAACCAGTTAAAACACCAACGACTAACCCTTCAGTAATAATTAAAGGATAATTAAACTGTACATCTTTTTTCAATACTATTTCTTTCCGTTCTCTTATCATACTAATAGCTGCCGCTAACATGATAACTGCAAAGAAAATCATAACTACCATATCCTTTGTAAGGATAAAACTATCTAAAGTAAATATTACTTTAGGAATTGCAGGTACAATTATTTTTCTTGTTAAAAATACTGAAATAAAAGAAGGTATAGCAAAAACTATACCCACTTTATATTCAATCATACCTTTTTGTGCATTTCTTATCGCACCAACTAAAGCTGTACTCCCCACAATAAATAAGGAATATGCAGTAGCCTTAACCGGATTTACACTTAATAAATACACCAAAACTGGTACCGTTAATATAGACCCCCCACCTCCAGTTAATCCCAAAACAGTTCCAATAACAAGTGCCCCAACTAATCCATATAAATTAAGTACTTCCATATGTACTACTTATGATTTTTGTGAATCAACTCTCATCCATCCTCCTCCATTATATACTTTTTCAAAACCATTTGATGAAAGGTAAGAAACTGCTTGTCCGCTTCTGTTTCCAGACTCACAACACATAACCATAGGCTGCATTGCTTTAAGCTCTTCAATTCTATCCACTAGCTCATCCAAAGGAACATTAACAGAACCTGAAACATTACCTCCCATAAACTCACCTGGAGTTCTAACGTCCACAATTGTAATTGCTGGGTCATTAATTAAATCTTGTAAATTCATTTTTCTTTTTTTTAAATTATTTATGATACAAATAAACAAACTATTTTAATTCTATATTGTAACATTTGTAACAAACTAGAAGAAAACTTGAAAATATAAAATGGTAGCTATTACTCCAATTTAATTTTATTTATTAATTCTTTTTTATCAATTATTCCAACATGTCTGAATTCCTCATTACCATCTTTAAATACAATAAAAACAGGCACCCCTCTTACCTTGTATTTTCTCACTAGCTCTTTATTAGTATCAGCATCAATAAAAACAATTTTTACATCCTTATTCTCTTTTTTTATTTCTTCAATAACTGGCTTCATCTTTTTACAAGGAACACACCACTGTGTACTAAAATCAACTAAAACAACATTATTACTTTCTATAATATCAGAAAATTCAATAATTGAAATAGATTTTTGTTTTTTGAAAACCTGTTCTTTTGTTTTAATAAATTTAAAATCAGCTAATTTCCAGGCACCAAAACCTCCTATAAGATTAAACACTTTCTTAAAACCTAAATCTTTCATTTTAGCAACAGTTTTAGAGCTTCTTCCTCCGCTCGCACAATACACATATACAGGTACATCTTTTCGCAATAAATTCAATTTAGATGTCAAATCAGATGCATAAAAATCAATATTTGTAGCATCTTGAATATGCCCTTTATTTACCTCATCAATAGTTCTAACATCTAATATAATTCCTTCATCAGAATTAATTAGTTTGCTAAATTCTTTAGCATCAACATTATTAACTACTTGAACTTCAACTGGCCCTAAGGAACAGGAGACAAAAACAAAACTTACTAAACTATATATTATTTTTTGCATCATTATTTATTTTTAAAAATTTCTTATTAAATCAAAAACTATAAATACAGTAAACATACCATAAAGAGTATTTTTATATTCTTTATATTAAATTTTAAATCCTTGATGTGGCTTTAAACTTCCTCTGAGTTTATTTACTAATTCATCCGTTACAATCATATAAGAATCAGATGAAAACTGATTCTTCTCTTCAGTACCAAATTCAAAAACATCAATTCTTTCAGTTTTACAGTATTCTTTCAAATGAATTAGATGATGTTCAGCAGTTCTCAATGAACCTTCTCCACTAAAATTCCAAACTAATTTTACTTTCATATTTTTAAAAGAAAAAACCTTTTACTACCAGATAAGGAATAAGAATATATAATATTGAATCTCTTATCAAATAAAACATAAAGAAATAAAATAAAATCTTCCAGCCTCCTTTTCTTAAAACGCCTTTAAATCCATCTTCTTTAAAAACAGCAATATACTCTTGAAGAAACTTAACTCTTAATAGCTTTTTAATTTTCATTTAGAATGATAAAATAGTTTTTTTAATAATAGCAATACACTCCATTAATTGCTCTTCCGTAATTACTAAAGGAGGAGCAAAACGAATAATATCTCCATGAGTTGGTTTTGCAAGTAATCCGTTATCTCTTAACTTCAAACAAACATCCCAAGCTTCTTTTCCATTTTTAGGCTTTATTACAATTGCATTTAATAAACCTTTTCCTCTAACCAAAGTAATCATATCATTTTCAAATTTTTCTAACTCACTTCTTAATATTTCACCTAATCGTTCTGCATTTTCTGCTAGTTTTTCTTCTTTTACTACTTCCAATGCAGCAATAGCTACTTTGTTTGCAAGCGGATTTCCACCAAAAGTAGAGCCATGTTCTCCTGGTTGGATACACATCATAACCTCATCATCTGCTAACACTGCAGAAACAGGAAATACACCACCTGAAATTGCTTTTCCTAAAATTAAAATATCTGCTTTTACCTCTTCATGATCCACTGCTAATAATTTTCCGGTACGGGCAATTCCTGTTTGTACCTCATCTGCAATAAATAAAACTCCCGATTGTTTACATAGTTCCTTAGCACCTTTTAAATATCCTTCATCCGGAACAAATACTCCTGCCTCACCTTGAATAGGTTCTACCATAAATCCTGCTATTGTCTCATCTTTTAACACTTCTTTTAAAGCATCCAAATCATTATAAGGTATATTTATAAATCCTGGAGTGTATGGGCCAAATTCTTTTCTAGCATCTGGGTCGTTACTAAAGGAAATAATTGTAGTTGTACGCCCATGAAAATTTCCATCACAAACAATGATTTTGGCTGTATCTGGTGCTAAACCTTTCTGTTGATAACTCCACTTCCTACACAATTTAAGTGCAGTTTCTACTGCCTCTGCACCTGTATTCATTGGCAATACTTTATCATAACCAAAATAGTCGGTTATATACTTCTCATAATCTCCTAAAGTATCATTATAAAAAGCACGAGAAGTTAATGTTAGAACATCAGCTTGTTGTTTAAGTGCATCCACAATTTTAGGATGACAATGCCCCTGATTTACTGCAGAATAAGACGATAAAAAATCATAATATCTTTTCCCCTCAACATCCCATACAAAAACCCCTTCTCCTTTTGCCAACACTACAGGTAAAGGATGATAATTATGTGCTCCATATTTATCTTCTAATTCTATATATTGTTTTGACTTACTCATTTTTATTACATTTATAATTAAAGTGCAAATATATAGATAGAAATTGAAAAAAGCTATGAAATAAAAAAGGAGGTGGAAAAATATCCACCCCCTTCAAAAAACCTCACTTTTATTAACTAAGTGAAACGAAAAGTATTTTTAAAAAGGGGATGGAAACAAGTAAGAAACCATCCCCCTAAAACCCCACTTAACAATTAAATTAAGTGAAACGAAAAGTCTACAACATAATAACTACCACAAGAGCAAAAGTTATTATCACAACCAAAAAAACTAAATACGAAACTTCTTTCTTAGCCATTTGAGTTGCTATTTTTAGAAATTGGTGGCAAAAATATTGACACAACACCCAAAACCATAATTATTTTAAAAATCATACTACAATTATACAATCCTAAAAGTGCAAATTCAATCAGTATAAATACGGATGCTGAAAACTTAAATTAAAATTATTGTAAATAACTATAAATCAAGTATTTAAGATGTTAAAAACTATGCTTTTCGTCCAATTTCGTAATTTTATTTTTTTTCATTTTAAAAAAAAGTTAGCGATTTTTCAAAAATCTCATAGAAAATTGATGTTTGAATAATATTGATGCTTTTTTGCTAATATAATTTATTTTTGCAGAATGGGGAAAAATAGAAGACAACCAATTTTAATAGAAAATATTAAAATTATTGACACAGCAAGTAAAGGAAAATCAGTAGCAAAACATGATGGAAGAGCTATATTTGTACAAGGTGGAGTTCCTGGAGATGTTTGTGATATTACCGTTTTTAAACGGAGAAAAAAATATTGGGAAGCCAGAATTGAAAAAATACATACTTATTCTGAAAAAAGAACAGAACCAAAATGTGAGCATTTCGGAACTTGTGGTGGTTGCAAATGGCAAAACATGAAATACGAATCTCAACTTAGCTTTAAACAAAATGAAGTGCTTAACAACCTAAAAAGAATTGGAGGTATTGATCTGCCTCCTCACCAAGAAATAATTGGTAGCGAAAATGAGTATTTTTACAGAAATAAAATGGAATACACCTTCTCTAATAAAAGGTGGCTTACCATTGAAGAAATACAATCAGAAGAAAATATAGAAGACAAAGATGCTTGTGGGTTTCATGTGCCTGGAATGTTCGATAAAGTAATAAATCTGAATAATTGCTATTTACAACAAGAACCCTCAAACGCAATCAGGTTATCAGTAAAAAAGTTTGCTGATAAAAATAATCTTACTTATTTTGATATTCGCAATCATCACGGGCTATTAAGAAACCTGATGATTCGTACTTCCTCCACAAACGATTTAATGGTTTTAGTTCAGTTTTATGAAAACGATAAAAAGAACATCAATTTACTGATGGAGCATATTAAAACTTCTTTCCCAGAAATTACTTCTTTGCTTTACATCATCAACCAAAAAGCAAATAATACCATGTACGACCAAGAAGTAATTTGCTATAACGGAGAGGATCACATTATGGAAGAAATGGACGGGCTGCATTTTAAGATTGGAGCGAAATCCTTTTTCCAAACCAATAGCGAACAAGCAAAAGTATTGTACCGCAAAACAAAAGAACTTGCAAATATTACTGCTGATGATTTAGTTTATGACCTTTACACAGGAACAGGGACCATAGCACAATATGTTGCTAATTCAGCTAAAAAAGTTGTTGGAATTGACTCTGTAGAAGAAGGAATAAAAGCAGCTTATTTAAATGCAGAACGCAATAATATTGACAACTGTACTTTCTATACTGGAGATATGAAAGAGATTTTTACAGATGAATTCATTGCACAAAATGGAACTCCTGATGTAATTATTACCGACCCTCCAAGAGATGGGATGCACAAGAAAGTAGTAGAACAAATTCTAAAGATTGGCGCAAAAAGAGTAGTATATGTAAGTTGTAATTCAGCAACACAAGCTCGTGATTTAGCTTTGATGGATGAATTATATAAAGTAAGCCACATTCAACCGGTAGATATGTTTCCACAAACTCATCATGTAGAAAATATTATTGTTTTAGAATTAAAGTAGTAATTTTAGCAACAAATAGAACTATAAAAAATTATGAAAAAGAACAAAATCATTACAGCTGCAGCAATTGTGTTGTTTTTAGCTGGAATTTCACACCTTATAAGAATTTTTTATGGATGGGAAATTACAATATCAGAATGGGAAATGCCAATTTGGGTAAGTTTTATAGGAGGGACTATCCCTGTATTCTTATCTTACAACCTACTTAAACTCAAAAAATAATGAATGATATTTGGGAAAAATTAAAAGAGCTGTATGATGCAAATCCTATTTTGTTTGGTTTTTTACTTTTCATAGATTTAGCCATTTTATACTTAATAATTCAATACTTCTTTAACTGATGCTCTTAAGAATTCATCCTGATAACCCAGACCCAAGGCAAATAAAAAAAGTTGTGGAGTGCCTTAAAGATGGAGGTGTAATTATTTACCCAACTGATACAGTTTATGGATTTGGCTGTGATGTAAATAATAAAAAAGCAATGGAAAAACTATGTCGATTAAAAGGTATAGATATTAAAAAACACAACCTTGCATTTGTCTGTTATGATTTAAGCCATATTGCTGATTTCACCAAGCATTTGGCAACCTCAACTTACAAGTTGATGAAAAAAACATTACCAGGACCCTACACCTTTATTTTGGAAGCCAATAACGCCATCCCTAAGTTATTCAAAAATTCAAAAAAAGAAATTGGAATTCGTATCCCAAACAACAACATTCCTAGGGAAGTAGTAAAAGAGCTAGGAAACCCTATCGTCACAACATCAGTAAAAGATGAAGATATGGTAATAGAGTATAGTACTGACCCTGAATTAATTTACGAACACTTTGGTAAACTTGTGAATATGGTAATTGATGGTGGATACGGGGAGGCAGTTCCTTCTACAATTGTGGATTGCACCCAAAATAATCCTAAAATAATTCGTAAAGGAAAAGGAGATATTACTCCATTTCTTTAAGCAGCTTTATAAGCTGAGGAAGCAATAACTTTTCACCATTATTTACAATAACAAAATCAGCTAATTTTTCTTTTTCGGCTTGTGGCATTTGCTTATTCATCCTGCTTTTTATATCCTCAACTGAGCTTTCATCTCGCTTTTGAACTCTTGCAATTCTTAAAGTTTCTGTAGCACTTACACAAATAACTGCATCCAAGCCTAAGTTAGCGCCTGATTCAAATAAAATAGCGGCTTCTTTCATCACAAGTTTAGCCGTTTTACCCTTGCACCAATCTTCAAATTTTTGTTTTACCACAGGATGAACTAAAGCATTCAACTTTGCTAAAGCAACTTCATTATTAAATACAATTTTGGCTAGTTCTTCTTTTTGAAGTATGCCATTCACATATATATTTTTTCCAAAAGCCAATTGCACAGCAGTCATCAGTTTATCATCCTCAACCATGCATTTTCTTGCTTCAATATCCGCATTAAAAACAGGAATACCCATTTGATAAAACAACTTAGCAACAAAAGTTTTACCTACTCCAATCCCTCCAGTTAATCCTATTTTTTTCATGATTTCATTTTGCAAGAAAGTTCCTGATAAACGGCTTCATATTGTGGTAAAATATTTGGTAAATCAAAAGTATACGCATGTGCTAAAGCATTTTCTTTGAATGCATTTAGCTTTTCATTATCTATCAGTAAACTTAAAGTATCTGTTGCCATTTTGTTAACATCCCCTACTTCTGATAAAAAACCTGTTTTCCCATCAATATTTACTTCAGGAAGCCCTCCAGTATTAGACGATATTACAGCCACTTTACTCGCCATAGCTTCCAAAGCAACCAAACCAAAACTTTCTGTTTCGGAAGGTAAAATAAAAATATCAGCAATGGAAAGCATTTTTTCAATTACCTTTAACTTTCCTAGAAATTTCACTTTATCACAAATACCTAATTTTCGGCACAATTGCTCTGCCTTTAAGCGCTCAGGCCCGTCCCCAATCATTAATAATTTTGCTGGAACTTCTTTGTGAACTTTATTAAAAATCTTGATAACATCTTCTACTCTTTTTACTTTTCTAAAATTAGAAATATGCGTTAAAATAAACTCTTCCTTTTTTGCAAATCGATTTCGTAATTTCATATCATCTTCCTGTTGATATAAACTCATGTCAATAAAATTAGGGATAGCCTTTATCTCATTTTTAATATTAAAATACTCTAAAGTTTCACTTTTTAAATCCTCAGAAACAGCAGTTACAGTATCTGACATATTTATCGCATATTCAATAACTGGTTTAAATGATTTATCCTTACCCAAAAGTGTGATATCTGTTCCGTGCAAAGTAGTCACAATTGGAATATCAATACCATGAGTTGCTAAAATTTGCTTAGCATTAACTGCTGCACTAGCATGAGGAATTGCATAATGAACATGCAAGATATTTAACTTTTCATGCAAAGCTACATCTACTAATTTTGAAGTCAAATTAAGCTCATAAGGTGCGTATTCAAAAAGAGGATAATCAGGGACACTTACCTCATGATAATAAATTTTTTCTGAAAAAATATCAAGTCTAAATGGTTGATCGTAAGAAATAAAATGTACCTCATGACCTTTTTCAGCAAGTGCAATTCCAAGTTCGGTCGCCACTACTCCACTACCACCATAAGTTGGGTAACAAACAATACCTATTTTAAGTTTCTTATTCATTTAAACTATCATAAATTACTTGCATAATTTCAGTTCTCACATCCATATTCAATAACTTATTATTGTTTGCATCAGGATGAATTCTATTGGATAAAAATACATAAACTAAATCAGTTGATGGGTCAGCCCAAGCCAAAGTTCCAGTAAAACCACTATGACCAAAGCTTAATAATGAAACGCATTGGCAAGTTGTACCACCTTCTTCTCCTTCCAGAACTGGTTTATCAAATCCAGCTCCTCTCCTATTATCATTATTAGGAAATTGACATTTAGTAAATTCCTTTACCACTTCTTTTGATAAATATTGTTCACCTGCATACTCACCATTTTGCAAATACATTTGCATCAATTTTGCTAAATCATTAGCATTAGAAAAAAGTCCAGCATGGCCACTAACACCACCCTGCATAGCCGATCCCATATCATGTACATACCCTTTTAAAAGCTGACTTCTGAATTCATAATCAAATTCAGTTGGAACAATTCTATTTGGTTTAATTCTACCCAAAGGTAAATATCCTAAATTTTCCATTCCAAGCCCTTTATAGAATTGTTCCTCAACAATATTATTAAGTTGCTTTTTATATTTCGACTCAATCAACTTCTTAAAAAAGTAGTATCCTAAATCAGAATAGCGATAATCTTTATTTTCTAATAATTCTGATTCTTTTATTTGCTGAAGAATTGAATCAGAAAATTGGGCGTGTAGATAAATTCCTTCAGCAACTTTAATAGGATATTCTTCTGATTCAAATTTACTATACAAAGTATCTCTTAAACTCATAATACCAGAAACACTGTCCTTTTGTAAAGTTTGTTTGTAAAACGGAATCCAAGGGTATAGTCTGGACTGATGAGATAAAATTTCACGAATAATTAAATTCTTTTTATCAGAGCTATCAAGAGGTATATACACTCCTAGTTTTTCATCTAAATCAAGACTACCATCATCAACCATTTGCATTAAAACTGGTACAGTTGCTCCAATTTTTGTAATTGATGCTAAATCATAAATATCAGAATTTCTTACGGCTATTTTTTCATCATAAGTATGATAACCGTATGATTTATTAAAGAAAATATCACCATCTTTTGCGATTAAAACCTGACAACCAGGTATAGCTTTTTCAGCAATTGCATTTTCAGCAATACTATCAATTTTATAAAGCAAATCTGATCTGAAATTTATTTCTTCAGGAGACACATATTTCATTCTAATAGGTTCAGTTTTTAACCCTGAATTTATTTCATAATGATTAGATGTAACTGGTATTTTACCGCTCATTCCAATACCACCAAAAATGGCTTGAGCACTCTGCTCTTGTGCTACTTTACTATTTTGATAACTAAGTAAAAGCGCATCAAAATTATTAATAAACAAAAAAGAATTCAAACTATAAGGATTTGCAAAAACAGAAACTACAACTTTAGATTGCAATGCAATAGATTGCAATAAAATATCCGTTTTCTTATCAATCTTATAGGGCTTCCAGGCATTTGCATTTGACTTATGTACGCTAGCAATCACTAGATTAAATTCAGCTAATTTGTTTAATAAAACAGCCTGTTCAGAAGTAGTTGCTTTCTCAGAAATTGTAAAATGAGTAGTTGGAGCATAATTAGAAAGCATAGACTGAAAGTCAGCACCACTTTCACCAATAGAAACAGAAGCAATTCGCAATGTATCTAATCTTTTTAAAGGCAATAAATCATCATAATTCTGCAACAAAGTTAATGATGATTTCACCAACTTTTTATCTAATAGTTCGGTTTCATTTGTAATAATTTCATCAGCAACTTTTTCCAAATTTACAGGAGAATAATTATCTAGTCCCATCCATTGTTTTGCTTTTAAAATCTTCAAACATCTTGCATCAATCTCTTTTTGAGTAATTTGATTTTTAGCAATTGCTTTTTTAATTTCTTCAATTGCTTTTGGAACATTCAAGGGATAAAGCAAAACATCATTACCTGCAAGCAAAGCTTTTACATCAACTATTCCTGGTTCATAAAAATCACTTACCCCTTTCATATTTAATCCATCAGTAATTGACAAACCAGTAAATCCCATTTCAGTTTTTAGCAATCCATCCACTACTTTAGGAGAAAGAGACACAGCCAAATTCTTAGTATCATCTAGTACTGGAATATGCAAATGAGCAACCATAATTGAACCAATTCCATTATTAATTAACTTTTTAAAAGGAACTAATTCTACTTCATCTAAACGATACTTCAGGTGATTTACTGTAGGTAATGTTTTATGAGAATCAGCATCTGTATCACCATGTCCAGGAAAATGTTTTGCACAGGCTAAAACCTTATTATCTTGCATTCCCTTCATGTAAGCTACCCCCATCCGTCCAACTTTCTCAGGATTTTCACCAAAGGAACGGTTATTAATAATTGGGTTTTCAGGGTTTGAATTAACATCAACAACAGGAGCAAAATTAATGTGAGTTCCTATAAGTTTGCATTGACGCGCTACTTCTTCTCCCATTTGGTAAATTAAGTTAGTATCTTCAATAGCACCCAAAGTCATTGGCCAAGGAAAACTCAATGCAGAATCCAATCGCATAGCCACTCCCCATTCTGCATCCATAGCAATCATTAAAGGAGTTTTAGTTATTGACTGATAATAATTAGTCAACTTTGCTTGCCTTACAGGACCACCTTGCAAAAACATCAAACCACCAACTTTATAATGTTCAATCAAATCAGTAATTTGCTGTTTATGTGCATCTCCTTGATTAGAGTAAGCAGTAACTATAAACAACTGTGCAATCCTTTCTTCTTCTGATAAAGTGAGCAAAACGCTATCAGCCCAAGAAGTTGAATCAGTTAAGAAAACAGCTTTACTTTGTGCATTTATATTGGAAATATTACTAATAAAAACTACAAAAAGTAATATTAAAATCTTAATTTTTCTCATAGCCGTAAAATTAGAAATTGTAACTAAAATCAAAAAGAATTAACAAAAGTAAAATCATTACTTATCAACTAAAATATTTAATACTTTTGTAAATATGCATGCACCAAAACTTCCATCATTTTTTAAAACAGGAAATAGCAAAAGATTTTTGTTTAAACCAAGGTATTATGATGAAAGAAAGGAACGTATTGAGCAACTAAAAAAAGAAGGGAAATCTCCTCTAAAATTCAAAAGACAAAAGCTGAAACATCCAGCGCAAAAAGGAAGAGGAAGAATAATTATATTTTTGATTATTATTTTATCTTTGCTTGCATACAAATTCATCATTAATTAAGCCAGAGTTTACATTGGATATCATTCAATTATTACCAGATCATGTAGCTAATCAAATTGCAGCCGGAGAAGTAATTCAAAGGCCAGCATCAGCTGTAAAAGAAATGATAGAAAACGCATTGGATGCAGGAGGATCTGAAATAAAATTATTCGTAAAAGATGCAGGAAAAACACTTTTGCAAGTAGTAGATAATGGATGTGGAATGAGCGAAACAGATGTAAGAATGTGTTTTGAACGCCATGCAACATCAAAAATTAAATCAGCAGGTGATTTATTTGAAATACAAACAATGGGATTTAGAGGGGAAGCAATGGCGTCAATTGCTGCTATTGCTCATGTTGAAGTCAACACAAAATTGACATCTAATGAACTTGGAACTCATTTAATCATTGAAGGAAGTGAAATAAAAACACATGAGGATTGTGCAACAGCTAATGGAACTTCAATAAAAGTTAAAAACCTTTTTTATAATGTTCCAGCAAGGAGAAATTTCTTAAAATCTGATAAAGTTGAGATGCGACATATAACTGAGGAATTCACAAGAGTATCACTAGCAAATCCGAATGTAAAAATGCAAATGTTTCATAATAATAACGAGATTTTTCATCTTCCAATAAGTAATTTCAGACAAAGGATAGTTAATATTATTGGTGGGAAAAAAAATGAAAATTTAGTTCCAGTTGAAGAAGAAACTACTGTTGTTAAAATTGATGGATTTGTAGGAAAACCAGAGGCTGCAAAAAGAACAAGAGGTGAACAATACTTTTTCGTAAATGGTCGATTCATAAAAAGTAACTATTTAAATCATGCTGTTAGTAAGGCATTTGAAGAATTGATTCCTCATAATTACTTCCCATCTTATTTTATTAATTTAGATATTGATCCAAAATTAATTGACATCAATATTCACCCTACAAAAACGGAAATAAAGTTTGAAGATGAACAAGCAATTTATGCAATTATTAGAGCTTGTGTAAAACGATCGTTAGGCGCTTACAACATTGCGCCAACTCTTGATTTTTCTCAAGAACTTTCATTTGACTTAGGATATAAACAAGACAAACAAACAACAATAAAAGAACCAACAATTAAGGTTGATTCATCTTACAACCCTTTCGAAAATAAAAGCGAAAACCATGCAAAACAAACAGAGGTAAAAGCAGAAGAAAAATGGGAAACTCCTTCTTTTGAAGAAGATTTTGTTCCAGAAGTCGAAAATACTGATTTGCAACAGATAGGAAACCATTTTATAGCTGTGCCAAATGAAAATGGGTTGCTTTTAATACACCAAAGAAGAGCACACAAAAGAATCCTATTCGAATATTTCACAAAGGTTTTAAACAGCAACAAAGGACAATCTCAACAATTATTATTTCCCAAAGAAATTGAATTGAATAAATCAGAAATTAGAATAATTACCGATATGACTGATGAGCTGAAGAAAGTTGGATTTAATTTTGAGCTAAAAGAAAACTACATTTCAATAAACGGAATTCCTCCAGAATGCCAAGAGGAAAACTTGCAATTTGTAATTGAAGATTTAATTGAACAACATAAAAATTCAGAAGATTTACTAACTGAACAACAAAATACTTTAGCAGTTTCACTTGCTTCTTCTCTTGCTATAAATGAAGTAAAAAAGTTAAGCTCTGAAGAAATGATTGGATTGAAAAATGAATTGCTAAAATGCGAAACACCAAGCGTGTGCCCAAGTGGAAAACGAACAATGATCAATTTAAAAACTGCTGATTTAGAAAAATACTTTTAACATGTACAGACCAACATCATTTAGAGAATTACCAGAGATAATAAAGAACCTATTAATTATAAATGGACTATTATTCCTTGCAACTATTTCTTTAGAAAGTTATGGTATTGACCTTACACAGCTTTTAGGTTTACATCAGTTTCAATCAGAAGATTTTATGCCTCATCAATTGATTACGCATTTCTTTATGCACGGAAATTTTACTCATTTATTCTTCAATATGTTTGCCCTTTGGATGTTCGGTAAAATTCTGGAAAATGTATGGGGAGCTAAACGATTTCTTATTTATTACATAACAACAGCTTTAGGAGCTGCCGCACTTCACTTGGCAGTTAGTCAATATCAAATTTATGAATTATCTAATGAGGTCCCCAATCTTATAGAACTAGCTAAAAAAGGACTTTACAATCCAAGTAATGAAAATTCATTAAGATTAACTCAATTAGTTACAACTCCTACTGTTGGAGCGTCAGGAGCTGTTTTTGGTATTTTATTAGCATTTGGGATGTTGTTCCCTAACACACTCTTATACATCTACTTTGCTATTCCTATAAAAGCAAAATATTTTGTAATGATTTATGGAGCATTAGAACTATATTTAGGTTTAAGCAATAACCCAGCTGACAATGTTGCTCACTTTGCACACTTAGGAGGAATGTTATTTGGATTTTTACTTCTTAAATATTGGCAAAAGAACCACACACAATTTTATTAATGGATAATATTTTACATAATCTAAAACACGAATTTAAGAAAGGTACTATCTTAAATAAACTCATCTCTATTAATGTAGGGATATTTTTATTATTCAGCATATTAGGAGTTTTATCTTTTATGTTTCAGTTTGATATTTCCCCATTATTAAACAAACTTTACTTACCAGCAGAAAATAGCAGGCTTATCAGTCAGCCATGGACTTTCATTACTTATATGTTTTTACATAATGGGTTTATGCACCTTTTATTTAACATGTTGTGGCTACATTTTGGCGGAAAAATATTTTTACAATACTTACATCCAAAACAACTATTAAGCACTTATATTCTAGGGGGAATTAGTGGTGGATTACTTTTCATAATCGCATACAACTACATACCCTCTTTACAAGGATATCTTGATGGAGCACAAGCTCTGGGAGCATCAGCTTCAGTGCTAGCAATTATTGTTGCAATTGCAACTTACACGCCCAATTATAGCGTTCAACTTCCTTTTATAGGTTTTGTAAAATTAAAACACATTGCAATATTAACTGTTGCTCTGGATATCATCAGTATTCCTAAAGGAAATACTGGAGGACATATAGCGCATATTGGTGGTGCTTTATTTGGCTACATTTACATTAAACAAATGCGAAAAGGAAATGATTTCAGCAAAGGGTTTTCTTCATTTTTAGAAAGATTGATAAATACTTTTAAGGCAAAAAGCAAACTTAAAACAGTGCATAAAAGGGCTAAATCTGATTATGATTTTAACAAAGAGAAATCTGCAAAGCAAAAAGAGATTGATATCATTTTAGAAAAAATTGCAAACTCAGGATATGAGAGCTTAAGTAAAGAAGAAAAAGCAACACTATTTAGTGCGAGTAAAAAATAGATGAAAGGGTTATCATTAATTAACAAGTTTCTTTATTTGATAAACTCCCTGAGTTTATTTACACTACTCTTCTCCTATTTATCTCCATTTATAAGCCCAACTATATTTTGGCCTATCTCATTTATTGGCTTATTATTTCCAATTCTATTTTTACTGAATTTAGCATTTTTCATTTATTGGCTAATCGGTTTTAAAAAACCTATGTGGGCAAACCTTATTATTCTTTTATTAGGAATAGGAAATATTGGAGCATATTTCGGAACAAACCCTGATGCTACATCATCAAAAAAAAATACAAAAATATTATCCTATAACGTAAGGCTCTTTAACAGATATGAATGGTTAGAAAATCCTAATGTGAAAGAAGATATTTTTAGTTTTTTTAAAGAAGAAAATCCTGATATTTTGTGCATACAAGAATTTTATAGTCCCAATGAAATTCCAGACTTAAACTATCCTTACAGACATATAGGATTGCAAAGTAAAACGAGCCAATGGCATATGGCTATTTACAGCAAACACACTCAGATAAAAAAGAAAACTGTAAGCATAAAAGGGGAACGGATGAACAACACTTGTATCTATTCTGATATGATAATAAATGAAGATACAGTTAGAGTTTACAACATACATCTAGCTAGCAATTGGTTTAAAAATACTGACTATTCATTTATTCAAAATCCACAGAAAGAAAAAATAAAAGAAGGAATTATTGGAATTACAAAAAGAATGAAAAGCAGTTTTATTAAGAGAGCTGAAGAAGTAGAAATAATAAAACAGCACATGGCCGATTGCACTTATCCGATTATAGTTTGTGGAGATTTTAATGACACCCCTCTCTCCTATGCCTACAACTCAATAAAAGGAGATTTGAGTGATGCATTTAGCATATCAGGAAAAGGAATTGGTGATAGTTTTGTGAAAATTCCAGCTTTAAGAATTGACTACATTTTGCATGACAATGAACTAAAGAGTAGCAATTACCAAAAGCACAAACAAGTCCTTTCTGATCATTATGCTGTAAGTTGCGAAATTGAAATTGGAAATTAGTCTAAATATTTTAGTATTTAAATATCAGAGTAAAAACTAACAACTAATTATTATCTTTACCCCATGCAACTATTCTTCACCGAAAACCCAGAGAGCGAAATTGTTCTTTCCAAGGAGGAGAGCAAGCATGCTACTAAAGTTTTAAGAAAAAAAGAAGGAGACATACTTAACTTTACTGATGGAAAAGGCGGTTTTTACAAAGCTGAAATAACAGTAGCTGATACTAAAAAATGCAGACTGCAAATAATAAGTAGCGAACAAAAACCAAAACAACACAACTACCATTTACACATTGCTATTGCTCCAACAAAAAACATGGATAGGTATGAGTGGTTTTTGGAAAAAGCAACTGAAATAGGAATAGATGAAATTACCCCTATTATTTGCGACCACTCTGAACGGAAAGTTTTAAAAACTGAAAGATGTAAAAGGATATTGCTTTCTGCTATGAAACAATCTTTAAATTTCCATTTGCCAAAACTGAATGAAGCAATTCCTTTAAAAGAATTTTTAAAACAAGAGTTTGAAGGCAATAAGTATATTGCCCATTGTGAGAAAAGTGATAAATTAGAACTGAAGAATGAGAAATTAGAAGAAAAAACTTTAATTTTGATTGGACCAGAAGGCGACTTCTCTCCTGCTGAAATTGAAATAGCTTTGCAAAACCAATTTAAAGCCATAAGTTTGGGAGAAAGCAGATTGCGTACTGAAACAGCAGGACTAGTGACTGTGCATACTATAAATATTATTAGTTAATTATGATTACATTTCAAGAGTTAGTTGAACTAAAAACTAATTTATTTAAATCTTCAAAAGTTAAATTAGTTAGACATAAAGATAGTCGGAAGGAGTATAAGGACATTCTAAAAGACAGAGGTAATCTACTTGAATATCAAAGAATTCAAGGGAAGGAAGTTTTTAAAAATACAGACTACTTAATTTCATTTACAGGAATGGAGAGCACTAAAGCTCTATTATTTGGCATATTTAAAGTGAAAGACGTAAGAGTTAAATGGAGTGAGAAAGAGCAAAAGGAAGTATTCTATTACACTTTAACTGAGGAAGAAATATGTACTGATTTAATAGGTAGAGTAGTTATAGATTGGGGAAAATCATCTATTTCTTGGCATCAATGGTATCATAAACAAGAAAAAGAAGTGCTAGAAATTTTACCTAAAGGGTATTTAGGTGAATTTAAAGGATTAACTAACTTTATCTTAGATTATAATGAGTTAAGAAAGTTAATTTCCAATCCGGATGCAAATAGAGATTGGAGAAGTAATCTTTCGTCAGTTAATGGAATATATATGATTCTTGATACTAAAACTGGTAATCAATATATTGGTTCAGCTTACGGTAAAGGTGGAATATGGCAAAGGTGGTCTGATTACGCTTCAAATATTCATGGAGGAAATAAAAAATTAAAAGAATTATGCGATAATAATAAAAACTATAAACAGAATTTTCAATATACTATTTTACAAAGCTTACCTAGTAATATAAGCGCTAAAGAAGTCATAAAGATTGAAAATCTATATAAAGAGAAATTTGGAACAAAGTCATTTGGATTAAATGAAAATTAAATGAAAAACCTACTCATAATATTTCTATTCCTCCCAATTTTCGCATTAGGACAAAACACTTACCAAATTGCTATATTAAAATACAATGGTGGTGGCGATTGGTATGCCAACCCCACTGCCCTACCCAACCTTATTGCTTTTGCAAATGAAAATATTGGGACGAACATAAAAACTGAACCCGCAACTGTAGAAGTTGGAAGTAGCGCTATTTTTAATTATCCTTATTTACACATGACAGGGCACGGAAATGTGGTTTTCAATTCCAGTGAAGCTGAGAATTTACGCACTTACCTTTTAGCAGGCGGTTTCCTACATATAGATGATAATTACGGAATGGATGCTTTTGTCCGTACAGAAATAAGAAAAGTTTTTCCTGAAACTGATTTAGTTGAACTGCCAACTAATCATCCTATTTTTCATGGGAAATATGAGTTTCCTAATGGCTTGCCAAAAATCCATGAGCATGATGCAAGTCCTGCTAAAGCTTATGGGATAATTGTTGATGGACGTTTAGTTTGTCTTTATACTTTTGAATCAGATATTGGTGATGGTTGGGAAGATGCAGAAGTCCATAATGACAGTGATCACATAAGACAAAAAGCACTACAAATGGGAGCAAATATTTTGGAGTATGTGTTCTCTAACTAATCTTTAATCAACAAAAACTCAACTTCTTGCGGATACAGACGCTCAAGTTTCACAAAAGACGGCAAGTTATTTATCTGCACTTTTAATCTTTTGGTGTTTTCATCTAGTTCAGATGCATCAACTGTAATGTTTAAAAAATCTGTTTTTAAGAAATTATACTTGTTCTTTGGCAAGCGAATAGTAGCACTAATCTCATTAGGAAACAACTTCAATGTATAACCTTTTTTTAGATTTTCAACTTTAACTTTTTGGGTCATTTTCTGCTCAATAAACTGCTCAACTTTTATGGTTACACTTAATTCTGTTTCTTTAGTTTGTAATCCTTCAGGAATTATCAAATCAACTTTAATACTAGTATTCTCAAAAACATTATCAAGTTTTAAAAGTTCAGTGGAAATTTCAGTTAATGAATCTAATACATTTTGATCTCCATAAATCGTGATGTTTTCAGGTTTTAACTGTATTTCTGATGACAACCAATATTCACTTTTTAAAGTAATATCATCAAACAACTTTATAGGTACTTCTTTTTTTGTTTTATTAGCAAAAGGAACAATTAATCGTTCAGGACTTAAATCCATTATTTCCATTGAACTTCCTAAAATCTTAGCCACTTTTTCTCTTTTTGAATTTAAAATCCAAAATAAATTCTTGCCATTTTTAAGAGGCTTAGAGTTAGCGATTTCATAGTCCAGTTTTAATGTCTTGAAATTAAAAAAATGATAAAAAACAATGGAGAAACCTGGAGCTTTTACCCTAGCTTCTATAAAATCAATGGGGGAATTAATCTCAACTAAATCAGCAGGGTAATTCTTGTAATTTACAGGAACGGAAAGAGTTGTTTCGTGTGTTTTTGAAAGCATACTCAAAAACCAAAAGGAGAAGGAAATAAAAAGAAAAAGTGCGTAAGTATTTAACTTCTTATTTTTTGCAACTGACTTAAAAAAATGAGCTATTGATTTTTTTAAGTTGCTAGACATTATTTTTGCTCTATACCAGCATCTCCACTCATTGATACTGCAGTTTTTTCAATTTTCAAAGTATTTCCTCCCATAACCTCAACAATAAAAGTATCTTCTTTTACATCAGAAATTTTACCATGAATTCCTCCAATAGTAACCACTTTATCACCTTTTTTAAGTGCTGAACGATATTCACGCTCTTTTTTTTGTTTCTTAATTTGAGGGCGAATCATAAAGAAATACATTACGGCAAAAATCATACCGAACATAATTAACGAACTCATACCTGTACCTGCTGCTTGTAATAAAATCATATTATTCTGTTTCTGGAACTAAAACAGTTCCTTTTATTGTTAAAACCTTTGTACTTGGAATAGCATTAGTAACCAAAGTTACTGTTTTGTTTTGCTTTCCTTTTTTATTTCCACTATTGAAAGTAACTTTAATTATTGCTTCATTACCTACTGCAACTGGTTCTTTTGGCCATTCAGGTACAGTACAACCACAACTTCCTTTTGCTGAACGAATTAATAAAGGTGCATCACCAGTATTTTTTAATATAAACTCTGTGCTAACTGATTCCTTTTGAGGCATTTCACCAAAATCAAAAAAGTCCTGAGCAACTTCAATTACAGGCATTGCAACAGCATCAGCATTTTCATTTGCTGTTAGAGGATTATTTACTAAATTAGTTGTTATTTTTTTATCATCAGAATTAGAGCAAGATGCTAAAACAATTACTGATAATATAAGAGTGTAAAATGTTTTCATATTCAATTTCAAAACTAAGTAATTTTATTAAACTAAACCTCTACCAATTTTTTTAATCTTTCCGTCTCTAGTATATGTCTTTACAAAATTATCTAAAAGCCCATTAACAAACAATTTACTTTTTGCTGTGCTGTAATATTTTGATATTTCTATATACTCATTCATAGAAACTTTTACAGGTAAGTCTGGCATTAATAAGATTTCTGCAAAAGCCATTTTTAAAAAAAGTTGATCCATTTTAGCTATACGATCAAGTTCCCAATTTCTTGCAAATTTTACGATAATTTCTTCATAGTCGGAATTATTGTTAATTGTATTTCTAAATAACTTTAATGCAAATTCTTTATCCGAACTGTCCTTAAAAGCTCCTTTAGGATCCATGCTTTTATCCTCTTTAATATCGCCAAAAATAATAGCTGCAATAAATGGCAAATCATCTATCCAGTAAATACTTCTTTCTTCAAAAATATGATGTACAAGTTCATTTCTAAGAATGTAATCGTTTAGGGCATTAATAATGAATTTCTTATCAACCTCAACATCTTTACTTTCATTAGCAATGTATTTTTGATACAAGTCAGACTGATAAAGTTCCTTAAACAACTTACGCACAATATCATGATCGTTTTTAATCCAGGTACCTGAAGCTCTCGCAACCTTATCCATCAAATCCAGATTGCTTCTAACACTTGTAATAATATCATTATCAACAAAACGAGTATTCGGATTTAAATCCAATGCAGTAGGGAGATGCTTTTTCTTCCCTTCATCATAGAAATTATCAGCATGCTTTACAAGCTGAATCCATAATGAAATGATTACTAATTTTAGTTCTACTACTTCATCAAAATGCTTTAGCATTGCTCTTTCAGCAACTGGCATTTCATTTACTTTAGTGGAAAGGTAAGAATATAATGACTGCATTACTTTTACTCTGATGTGTCTTCTACTTAGCATCTAAATTATGCGTTTTTTCTATCGTTAATTCTTTGTTCAGCAATCTCTAAAGCAGCAGCATGAGTTGTCATATCTTCTAGCTCAGATTTCTTTAAAATCTCCAAAGTTGTATTGTAAATCTCTCTTGTTTGATTGATTGCATGCTCTTTATCATATCCTTTAATTTCAGAATATACATTAATTAATCCTCCTGCATTGATTAAGAAATCAGGAGCGTAAACTATTCCTTTATCAGAACATAATTGCCCGTCTCTTACCTCATCAGCTAATTGATTATTTGCAGCACCAGCAATTATCTCACATTTTAATCTGCTTAAAGTAGAAGGATTTACTGTTGCACCTAAAGCACAAGGAGCGTAAATATCAATATCTAAATCATAGATTGCATCTCCCATTACAATAGTAGCTCCAAATTCCTCAGCAAGCTCAGCTAATCTTGTTTCGTTAATATCATTAATAATTACCTTAGCACCTTCTTCAGTTAAGTGTTTTACTAGGTTTTCTCCTACATGGCCAATGCCTTGTACAAGTACAGTTTTTCCGTCTAAATTATCACTTCCCCATTTGAATTTTGCAGAAGCTTTCATTCCCATATATACACCAAAAGCAGTAACTGGTGAAGGATCACCACTACCACCCATACTTTCAGGAATACCAGTAACATGCTTAGTTTCCATACGCACATATTCCATATCCTTAGTACTCATCCCTACATCTTCAGCAGTTATATATTTACCCCCTAAACTATCAACATACTCACCAAACTTACGCATTAACGCTTCAGTTTTTTGAGTTGTAGCATCACCAATAATTACAGCCTTACCACCACCTAATTCTAAGCCAGAAATTGCTGCTTTAAATGACATTCCTCTTGAAAGTCTAAGCACATCTTGTATTGCATCTTCTTCATTAGCATAATCCCACATACGAGTACCTCCAAGAGCAGGACCTAAAGTTGTATCATGAATTGCAATAATTGCTTTTAATCCTGTTTCACTATCTTGACAAAAAACCACTTGCTCGTGTCCCATCACAGTCATTTTGCTAACTACTAAACCTTCATTTGTAATTGTTTTTTCTGCATTTACTATTGTCATAAGTATGTCAAATTTTAGTTATTTAATCAGATAACCCACAATTAAAATAGAAATAAATCATATTTTTAAAGGGGTCGCGAATTTACTTATTATTTTTGGCAAATCAATTAAAGTACTTAATCAATTAATGAAACATCTATTTTACCTCAATAAATTTTTTTGGAAATACCGAAAATTACTACTGATAGGAACTTTTTTTATAGTAGTTGCTAACCTCTTTGCGCTATACCCAGCCGAGTTTGTAAGAAAAGCATTTGATGCCGTGCTTTTAAGCATGAAGGAAGGCACAAACACAGAACAAGGAGTAAAAGACACCCTTTTAAAATATGGAGGCCTAATAGTGGCCTTTGCAATACTCAAAGGAGTGTTTATGTATTTTATGAGGCAGACCGTAATTGTAATGAGCCGTAAAATTGAGTTTGATTTAAAAAATGAAATCTATCAGCAGTACCAAAACCTTAGTATGAGTTTTTACAAACAAAATAAAACTGGGGATTTAATGAACAGAATATCAGAAGATGTAAGTAGAGTAAGAATGTACTTAGGACCTGCACTAATGTATGCAATAAATATCTCAATACTGTTTTATTTAGTTATCAGCAAGATGTTAAGCATCAGTACGACCTTAACTTTTTATGTATTACTCCCTTTACCAATACTTGCAATACTCGTTTATTTTGTAAGCAGTAACATCAACAAAAGAAGTGAAAAGGTACAAGCACAACTATCAAAACTTACAACCATATCACAAGAAACTTTTTCAGGAATAAAAATTATTAAATCCTTTGGAAATGAAACAAACACCTGGCAAGTATTTTTAAAATCATGCAAAGAATACACCCAAAAACAATTGCAACTCGTAAAAATAGAAGCCTTCTTTTTTCCACTTATAATAACTATGATAGGTGCAAGTACTATACTTACAATTTACATAGGAGGATTGGAGAGCTTTAAAGGAAACATCACAACAGGGAATATTGCTGAATTTATTATTTATGTAAACATGTTGGCTTGGCCAGTAGCATCAGTTGGGTGGATTACTTCAATAGTGCAAAGAGCAGCTGCATCACAAGAAAGAATTAATGACTTTTTACTACTAAAATCAGATATAGAAAACACCAATAAAGCACTAACCCCTATTGCTGGAGATATTACCTTTAAAGATGTAAGTTTAAAATATAAGGACACAAATATAGTAGCGCTTAACAACATCAACTTTACAATAAAAGAAGGCACTACCCTTGGAGTATTTGGAAAAACAGGAAGTGGAAAATCAACTATTGCAAACCTAGTATGCCGACTGTATGACACAACAACAGGAAATATCACTTTTGGGAATGTGAAAATACAAGATTTGAATTTATTTAGCTTACGATCCTGCATAGGATATATCCCACAAGATGGATATTTATTTTCAGGAACTGTAAAAGAAAATATTGCCTTTGCCAGCAACACTTTAAATGAAGATGAAGTAATTGATGCAGCAAAAAAATCAGAAATACTTGATGAGATTGACAGCTTTACTGATGGATTTGAAACCATAATTGGAGAAAGAGGTGTGCAACTATCAGGAGGACAAAGACAAAGATTAGCCATTGCCAGAACTTTTTACAAAAAACCGAACCTCTTTATATTTGATGATTGCTTATCAGCCATTGATGCTACCAAAGAACAACAAATACTTAAAAACCTAAAGAAAGAAAGCAAAGGAAAAACATCAATAATAATTAGCCATAGAGTTGCTACACTAAAAGAAGCCGATAAAATCGTTGTACTTGAAAAAGGAGAAATAATTGAAGAAGGAACGCACCAGGAATTACTATCCAAAAAAGGCTTTTACTTTGACATATCTCAAAGTCAGAATAAATCAATTTGATGATTAAATATTGTGCTATTTTCTAATTATTAAATATTTTCTATATTTGGCACATCATTAAAAACTAATAAATGACTGAGAAGAGAGAGATAAAAGATATATTTTCAAAGAAAGTAAAAGCAGGAAGAAGAACCTATTTTTTTGATGTAAGAGAAACAAAAGCAAGTGACTATTACATGACACTTACCGAGAGCGTAAGAGATTTTAATGAAGATGGAGCTCCAACATACAGAAAACACAAGATATACCTTTATAAAGAAGATTTTGCAAGCTTTAAAGATGCATTTGAGGAAGTAAGCAACTATATTATTGCAGAAAAAGGAGAAGAAATAATCTCAGATAAAAAGTTTAAAAAAAGGGAAGAAAAGCCTGCTGAGAAAAAAGAAGAATCATCTACTGACTTTACTGAAGTTAACTTTGATGATTTAGGAGAAGATTAAAATAACCCCACTCAAAAAACAAGTGAAAGCCCTACCAATTGGTAGGGCTTTTTTCTTAACAACTCCCCTATTTTGTTGATAATTACATTAGTTTGCAAAGAGACTATTAGTGATTAGCATAGTACTTTTATAGCCGTAAAAACAGACTATAATTATGGGAAGAATAATTGCAATTGCAAACCAAAAAGGAGGGGTAGGGAAAACAACAACTGCTATGAATTTAGCAGGGAGTCTAGGAGTGCTAGAAAAGAAAGTATTGCTTGTTGATGCTGACCCACAAGCCAATGCTACATCAGGAGTTGGACACAACCCACAAGAAATAAAACAAGGAATATATGAATGTTTAATTGGAAATGCTATAGCTAAAGATTGTATACTTGAAACGAGAAGCCCTAACCTTGATTTACTCCCAGCAAATATTGATTTGGTAGGTGCCGAGCTAGAACTTGTAAACCTGGAAGAAAGAGAATACAAGATGAAAAAAGTACTTGAGCCTATACAAGATAATTACGATTACATTATTATTGATTGCGCTCCATCATTAGGGCTTTTAACTTTGAATGCTTTATCAGCAGCAGATAGCGTAATAGTACCTATACAATGCGAATATTTTGCATTAGAAGGGCTTGGAAAATTACTCAACACAATAAAAGTAGTACAACAAAGGCTCAACATTAACCTAGAGATTGAAGGACTACTCCTTACTATGTATGATACTCGTTTGCGACTATCCAACCAAGTAGTTGAAGAAGTAAAAAAACACTTCCAAGACATGGTATTTAAAACAATTATCCAGAGAAATGTGCGTTTAGGAGAAGCACCATCATTTGGAGAAACAATTGTAATACATGACGCTACAAGTAAAGGGGCAATCAACTACCTTAATTTAGCTGATGAATTACTTAAAAAACTGCAAGTAACTGTATAATTATGACAAAAAAGAAAAGCTCATTAGGTAGAGGGTTAGCATCTATATTAGGGACTAGCTCTTCTGACATTACAAGCAAACCAACTACTGATATAAAAACTGAAACTCCTGTTGTAGGAACAACTCATGAAATTCTTATTTCGCAAATAGTAACGAATCCATTTCAACCAAGAACAGAGTTTAATCAAGAAAAATTAAATGAGTTAGCTGTATCTATTGAGCAACTAGGAATCATTCAACCCATTACAGTTCGTGAAATGGGATATGATAAATTCCAATTGATTTCTGGAGAAAGAAGATTTAGAGCATCACAAATTGCAGGGCTTGATAAAATACCTGCATTTGTAAGAATTGCTAACGACCAAGAAATGCTTGAAATGGCATTGGTAGAAAATATACAAAGAGAAAACTTAAACCCTATAGAAGTAGCACTAAGTTACCAAAGACTCATTGATGAAATAAAACTTACGCAAGAACAATGCTCGGAGAGGGTTGGAAAAAACAGATCAACTGTTACTAATTTTTTAAGGCTTTTAAAGCTTCCTGAAATTATACAAAAAGGGCTAAGAGATGGTTTAATTTCTAACGGACAGGCAAAAGCATTACTAGGAATAAAAGATGAAAATTCACAAATCAACCTTTTTCATGATACAGTTGCAAATGGATACTCAGTACGAGAAGTAGAACAGTTAGCTAAGGAGTTTTCTACTAGCACTTACACAAGAACTTCAAAATCCAAAGTAGTTAACACTCCTACTCCACTTGCTTTTTCTCAGCAAAAAATGGTTCATGATTTATCAAGAAATTTGGAAAAGGATGTAGAATTAAAGCGCAACAAAAAAGGAAAAGGGAAATTGATTATTCCATTTGCTAATGATGAAGATTTAGAGCGCATATTCAACATTCTAAACAATTAAATTGTCCGTTCTTAAAAAAATATTAATTGCTTTTTTTGTAGGATTTTCCTTTACAATATCAGCACAAGAATATGGAGAAAAAATCCCAAAAAAAGCAGCACTATATTCTGCAATACTGCCTGGAGCTGGGCAAGTTTACACAAAAAAATACTGGAAAGTTCCTATAATTTATGGGGGACTTATCACCTCAGCTTACTACATAAACGAAAGTAATGATTTCTACCAATTGTATAAATCCACTTACCTAAACAGATTAGATGGAGATTTCACTGATAACTTAAACTATTCTGATAGTGATTTAAGAACATTAACCGAACATTACAGAAGAAACAGAGAGGTATCAGCATTGCTGTTCACACTCACTTATATTTTAAACATTGTTGATGCCTCAGTAAATGCACATCTGTTTGACTATGATGTGAGTGAGGATTTATCATTACACATACAACCTGTATATTTTTCAAAAGAAAATGCAAGTGGTATTTCGTTATCCTTTAATTTATAAATTTGCCCTATGAATATTGCAATTTTAGGAAACGGAAGAATGGGCAAAAGAATTAGTGAATTAGCTACAAAGAAAGGACACACAATTGTTGCTACCTCATCATCAGAAAAACCTGCAAACACTTTAGATTTCAGTTCTACTGATGTGGCTATTGATTTCAGCACTCCATCTACTGCATTTGCAAATATCAGCCATGCAATAAACAGTGGTATTCCTGTTATTTCAGGAACAACTGGTTGGTTAGAAAATCTAAAAGAAATAGAGAATTTATGCCAAACAAAAAAAGGAGCATTTTTATATGCTTCAAATTTTAGCTTAGGAGTAAATTTGTTTTTTGAACTGAACAAAAAGTTAGCTCAACTGATGAAAAATCATGATTACGAAAGTAAAATTCATGAAGTACATCATAAACAAAAATTAGATTCACCAAGCGGTACGGCCATTACATTAGGAGAACAAATGCTGGAGATAATTAATACTAAATCAGTTATTACTGCTGATAGAATTGATGATGTTCCAGGAACACATATTATAAGTTACACTTCAGCAGTTGATGAAATTGAAATAAAACACACTGCTAAAAATAGAGATGGATTTGCAATTGGGGCAATTATTGCAGCCGATTGGATTATTGGAAAAAAAGGAGTTTTTAGCATGAAAGATGTTTTAGCACAATAAAAAAAGAAAAAATCGTTTTTAAGATTATGAGAAAATTAAAAGAAGTATTAGGAAAATCATTTAAAGTTGTAATGTTTATAGTTGCAACAATTATATGGAGTTTGTTTGTCTATACTATAGAGGGTGAATGGCTCTATTTTGCACCTTTAATTGCTGGTGATGTTTTATTTTGGGAAACAATAAGTTGGCAATTTTGGAAGAAAAAAGAGAAGAAAGAAAAAAAGAAAAAGAGTGAAATAAAATCATGGTTTGATGCTATTGTTTTTGCAGTAATTGCAGCAACTATTTTACGAACTTTCCTTATTGAGGCTTATACTATTCCTACTTCATCAATGGAAAAATCAATGCTTGTTGGTGATTTTCTTTTTGTAAGTAAAGTTGCTTATGGCCCTAGAGTTCCTATGACTCCAATTGCATTTCCTTTAGTACACCATACCATGCCAATTGGAGGAGGAAAATCATACTCAGAAAGCGTAAAATTACCTTATCACAGAATGAAAGGCTTACATAATATTGAACGAAATGATTGTGTAGTGTTTAACTGGCCAGCTGAGGACATTGGAAGGCCAGTAGATAAAAAAGAAAACTATGTAAAAAGATGTGTTGGTATTCCTGGAGATGTACTTGAACTTAAAAATGCACAGTTGTTTGTAAATGGTGCTCCTCAAGAAGAATTTGAAGGAATGAAAAAACAGTGGCGCTATAATGTAAGCACACAAGGCACAGGTTTAAACCCAAAAATACTTTACGAAAAGTACGATATAACTGAGGGTGGTTATGGCAGAAATAGAAATGAATACAGCTTAACCCTAACCAACAACAGCCGTGATGCTTTAAAGACTTTTCCGAATGTAACTAAGATTGATAAAAACATTGAGAAGCAAGAGGTATATGCTGATTATATTTTCCCTCATGATGAGAATTATAAATGGAATGTAGATAATTTTGGTCCTCTTACAATCCCATCAGCAGGAAGTACTATAGACATTTCATTAGCAAATATTTCTATCTACAAAGATATTATTGAAAGGTATGAGAATAATAAACTAGAGATAGTTGATGGTGAAATTTACATCAATGATAAAGTTGCTACTACCTATATTTTTTCAATGGATTATTACTGGATGATGGGAGATAACAGACATAATTCTGCTGATAGTAGGTTCTGGGGATTTGTACCTGAAAACCATATTGTTGGGAAAGCTTTATTCGTTTGGATGAGTTGGGATACAAATGCAAAAGGTCTGAAAAAAATCAGATGGAACAGATTATTTAGAAGTGTTAAATAAGCCTTTATTACCTACTGCTTATTTAGCCCCAATTTCCTATTACGCTATTTTATTGCAACATAAAAATTGCAACATAGAAATGCATGAGCATTTTGTAAAACAAAGCATCAGAAACAGATGTGAAATTTATGGTGCTAATGGAAAATTAAGATTAACTATTCCTAAAGAGAGAAAAGGAAGTAGTAAAACCATTATCAAGGAAATCAAAATTTCATATAAAGAAGATTGGCAAAAACTACATTGGAATGCCATAAAATCAGCTTACAACTCCTCCCCTTTTTTTGAATACTACCAAGATGAACTTGAGCCATTTTTCAAAAAAAAAGAAAGTAATCTGGTTGATTTTAACAACAAACTACAAGAAGTAATTCTTGAGCTTTTACAAGAAGAAAACTGTCCTGATTTTACAACATCATATCATCATAAAACAGAGTTTGCTGATTTAAGAAATCATGATTTCATCTTAGAAAACTCATCAAAATACAACCAAGTATTTATGGAGAAACATGGATTTATCCCAAACTTATCTATCCTTGATTTACTCTTTAATTTAGGGCCTGAAAGTTCAGATTTTTTGCATAATCTTGACATTAGTATTGAAATTTAAAATTCTAGACAAAATAAGTCTAACATCTAATTACTAATATCTAACATCTATTTTCTATTTTTGACAAAAAATTACAGCATGGCAGATTTAGATTTCAATAAGAATGATGATAAAATGAGGTTGCTTATTTCAGAAATGAAAAGAAAGCATGCTCAAGTAGCTTTAGGAGGAGGGAAAAAGAAGATTGAAAAACAACATGCCAAAGGAAAACTTACTGCTCGTGAGCGTATTGACTACCTAAAAGATACTGATGCTAACTTTTTAGAAATTGGTGCTTTTGTTGGGGAAGGAATGTACACTGAATATGGAGGCTGTCCATCAGGAGGTGTAGTTGCTGGAATTACTTATGTAACAGGAAAACAATGTATAGTAGTTGCCAATGATGCTACTGTAAAAGCTGGTGCTTGGTTCCCCATAACAGCCAAAAAGAATTTGCGTTTGCAAGAAATTGCAATGGAGAACAGATTACCAATCATCTACTTGGTGGACAGTGCAGGAGTATTTTTACCAATGCAAGATGAGATATTCCCAGACAAAGAACACTTTGGCAGAATGTTCCGAAATAATGCTTGTATGAGCTCTATGGGAATTACACAAATTTCTGCAATTATGGGAGCTTGTGTTGCTGGAGGTGCTTACCTTCCTATCATGAGTGATGAAGCACTAATTGTAGATAAAACAGGAAGTATATTTTTGGCAGGAAGTTACCTAGTAAAAGCGGCTATTGGAGAGAGCATTGATAACGAAACTTTAGGCGGTGCTACTACTCATTGCGAAATTTCAGGGGTTACGGATTACAAAGCAAAGGATGATAAAGATGCTTTGGATAAAATCCGAAATATAATGGATAAAATTGGCGATACCGAAAAGGCAGGTTTCAACAGGAAAGAAAGTAAAGCTCCAAAAGAGAACGAAAGAGAAATTTACGGAATATTACCTAGGGACAGAGCAAAACCTTACAACATGAAGGACATCATTGCTCGACTTGTAGATGATTCCGAATTTGAAGAATATAAAGAAGGGTACGGACAATCCCTAATTTGCGGATATGCCAGAGTAGATGGTTGGGCAGTGGGTATTGTAGCCAACCAAAGAGAAATGATTAAAACAAAAAAAGGAGAAATGCAATTTGGGGGGGTTATCTATTCCGATTCTGCAGACAAAGCAGCCCGTTTTATTGCTAATTGTAATCAGAAAAAAATTCCTTTAGTTTTCTTGCAAGATGTTACTGGATTTATGGTAGGCTCTCGTTCCGAGCATGGTGGAATTATAAAAGATGGTGCCAAAATGGTAAATGCTATGGCCAATTCTGTAGTTCCTAAATTCACTGTTATTATTGGAAATTCCTATGGTGCTGGCAACTATGCAATGTGTGGAAAAGCTTACGATCCAAGATTAATTGTTGCTTGGCCAACTGCTCAACTTGCTGTAATGGGTGGAGAACAAGCGGCTAAAGTTTTACTGCAAATTGAAAAAGCATCTTTAAAAACAAAAGGAGAAGAAATTGATGAGAAAGCAGAAAAATTACTTTTAAAAACTATTACTGATAGGTATGACGCACAAATCTCTCCTTATTATGCTGCCTCTCGTTTATGGACTGATGCTATTATTGACCCATTAGAAACCAGAAAAGTTATTTCAATGGGAATAGAAGCTGCTAATAATGCACCAATAAAAGAAGCTTATAATCCTGGGATTATTCAGAGTTAGAATAAAAAATCATTCCCTATATTTGCAACCTTTAAAACAAAAACGAATGATTAACATTACTCTTCCTGATGGAAGTATCAAACAAGTAGAAAGTGGAACTTCCGCAATGGATATTGCTATGGGGATTTCTGAAGGGCTAGCACGAAATGTGCTTTCGGCTAGTATAAACGGAGAAGTTTGGGATGCAAACCGTGCTATCACTACCGATTCTACCCTTACCCTACATACTTGGAATGATAAACAAGGAAAGATGAGTTTTTGGCATTCTTCTGCACACATTATGGCAGAAGCTTTAGAAGCTCTTTATCCTGGGGTTAAGTTAGGTATTGGTCCTGCAATCGATAATGGATTCTATTACGATATCGATTTAGGAGACAGAGTCTTATCTTCTGATGAGTTACCTAAAATTGAGCAAAAAATGAAAGAATTAGCTTCTCAGAAAATGACTTTCGAAAGAAAAGATATTTCTAAAAAAAATGCAATTGCTTACTTTACTGAAAAAGGTGATGAGTACAAATTAGAACTTTTAGAAGGGTTAGATGATGGAAACATCACTTTTTATACGCAAGGAAATTTCACTGATTTATGTAGAGGTCCACACATTCCATCATCAGGAAAAATAAAAGCATTTAAATTACTTTCTATAGCAGGAGCTTACTGGAGAGGAGATGAAAACCGTAAACAACTTACGCGTATTTATGGAGTATCTTTCCCAAAACAAAAAGAACTTACGGCTCACTTGGAGTTATTAGAGGAAGCTAAAAAGCGTGACCATAGAAAACTAGGGAAAGAAATGGAGCTGTTTACTTTTTCACAAAAGGTTGGGCAAGGTTTACCTTTATGGCTTCCAAAAGGAGCACAACTTAGAGAAAAGCTAGAAAACTTCCTTAAAAAAGCACAAACTCAGGCAGGTTACCTGCCGGTAATCACACCACATATTGCAAATAAAGATTTATATGTTTGTTCTGGTCATTATGAGAAATATGGAGAGGATTCATTCCAACCTATCAAAACTCCTAATGAGGGAGAGGAATTTTTCTTAAAACCTATGAACTGTCCGCACCATTGTGAGATTTACAAATCAAAGCAATATTCTTACCGTGATTTACCCGTTCGTTTTGCAGAGTTTGGTACTGTTTATCGTTACGAACAATCAGGAGAATTGCATGGTTTAACTCGTGTTAGAGGATTTACTCAGGATGATGCGCATTTATTTGTTCGCCCTGACCAAGTAAAGCAAGAGTTTATTAATGTTATTGACCTTGTTCTTTATGTTTTCAATGCCTTAGGTTTTGAAGATTTTAAAGCACAAATCTCTTTGCGTGACCCTGAAAACAAAGCTAAATATATTGGTTCGGATGAAAACTGGGAGAAAGCAGAATCTGCAATTATTGAAGCTGCTGCTGAAAAAGGATTAGAGACAGTAATAGAATATGGTGAAGCGGCCTTTTATGGCCCTAAACTTGACTTTATGGTTAATGACGCTTTAGGTAGAGAATGGCAATTAGGAACTATTCAGGTAGATTACACTTTGCCAGAGCGTTTTGAACTAGAATACACAGGTGCTGATAACAAGAAACACAGACCAGTAATGATTCATAGAGCTCCATTCGGTTCAATGGAAAGATTTGTGGCTGTTTTAATAGAGCATTGTGGAGGTAATTTTCCTCTTTGGTTAGCTCCTGATCAGTTTACTATTCTACCTATTAGTGAGAAATATCACGATTATGCTGAAAAAGTATCTCAATTCCTAAAAAAATACGATATTTGCGGCCCAATTGACCATAGGGCTGAAACTACCGGAAGAAAGATTAGAGATGCAGAAGTTTCAAAAATACCTTACATCATAATTGTGGGAGAGAGAGAGGAAAATGAAGGAACAATCTCAGTTCGTAAGCATGGTGGTGAAGATTTAGGAAGTATATCTTTAGAGAAATTTAAAGATTTGATAACAAAAGAAATAGATAATTTAACAGCTTTTAATAACTAAAATAACAGAAAAATCGCAAAAAAGAGGCCATTTAGAGGAAGGGTAATTAAGAAAAAATTACACAAAACTAATAGAGAAATTACATCAGCATTCGTAAGAATGGTAGGTGAAGGTCTAGAGCCAAAAATCTGTTCCATTGATGACGCAATGAAAATTGCCAATAACTTAGGACTTGATTTAGTAGAAATTTCACCAAATATTGACCCTCCAGTTTGTAAAGTTATTGATTATAAAAAGTTCATTTACGACCAAAAGAAAAAACAAAAAGCGATAAAAAGCAAGGCGCAAAAGGTTGTAATAAAAGAATTAAGGTTCGGCCCAAACACTGGAGAACATGATTTTGATTTTAAATTGAAACATGCCAAAAGTTTTTTGGAAGATGGAGCAAAAGTAAAAGCGTTTGTATTCTTTAGAGGAAGGTCAATTGTATTTAAAGACCAAGGACAAATTTTACTTTTAAAACTTGCACAAGCCCTAGAAGATATAGGAGTGGTAGAAAATATGCCAAAGCTTGAAGGAAAGAAAATGATAATGATAATAGCACCAAAAAAGAAGAAATAAAACTAAGAGACAATGCCAAAAATGAAAACAAAGGCTGGAGCCAAAAAGAGATTCAAACTTACAGGTTCTGGTAAACTAAAAAGAAAGCATGCGTTTAAGTCACACATCTTAACAAAGAAAGAGACTAAACAAAAGCACAACTTAACTAAGACTGGATATGTATCAAAATCTGATACTAAGAGTGTTAAACTTCAGTTAGGAATTTAAAAAAACAAATTAGGTTATTAACCAGGTATGTAGTTCAAACAAGGGCACAAAAATTAAAAGCCACTATACACCAAAAACAATTAAATTATGCCAAGATCGGTCAATTCAGTAGCTGCAAAAGCTAGAAGAAAAGCAATATTAAAAGCTGCCAAAGGTTACTTTGGAAGAAGAAAAAATGTACATACAGTAGCAAAAAATGCTGTAGAAAAAGGTTTGCAATATGCATACCGTGATAGAAAAAACAAAAAAAGAACTTTCCGTGCATTATGGATTCAAAGAATCAATGCAGGAACAAGACAATTTGGAATGTCTTATTCAGTATTTATGGGTAAAGTTCACGCTAATGGAATCGAATTAAACAGAAAGGTTCTAGCTGATTTAGCAATGAACCATCCAGAAGCTTTTAAAGCAGTAGTGGATAAAGTAAAATAAATTTTTTAGTTGGTGCTAAAAAAGAAAAGGCGAACATTTGTTCGCCTTTTTTATTACTTATATTTTTTAACCTATTTAGAAAGTTCCTCTTTCACTATTTTAGAAATAAGCGCACCATCTGCTTTCCCGTTAAGCCTACCCATTAATGGCCCCATGCATTTTCCCATATCAGCAGAAGATGATGCACCAACCTTTGCAATAACTTCTTGCACAACTTTTCTAACTTCTTCCTCTCCCATTTGAACTGGTAAATAAGGCTCTAAATAAGCCAATTGATTCACTTCATCAACAGCTAAATCTGGTCTATTTTGTTCTGTAAAAATAGCAGCAGAATCTTTTCTTTGCTTTACTAATTTAGTAATTAATTTTAATGAAATTTCATCAGAAACCTCAGGAATTCCCTCTTTAGTTGCTTCTAGCATTATTGCAGATTTTACAGCTCTCAGTGCTGCAAGTTTATCTACATTTTTAGCTTTCATAGCATCTTTAATATCAGCATTTATTTGTTCTTGTACGCTCATCATTTATTGTATTTTTTATTCTTAGTTCTTAAATTTTCTAATGCTTCAATAGCATAAGTATATTCTGGGTTTATTTCAATTGCCCTACTATAATCAATCTCCGCTTGCTTTACATTTCCTAAAGTTTCAAAACAATTTCCTCTTGAATAATAAGCTTCATAAAACTCAGAATTAGAATAAATCGCATCAGAAAAATTATTTGTTGCTACATCATAAAGGCCTAATATCATATGGATAAATCCTAAATTATAATGCCCACTACTATTAAAAGGAACTACTTTATGAAGTTCGGCATAAGCATCTAAAGCCTTATTCCACTGCTCCATATCTTGATAAAAAAGAGCTTTATTATATAGTGTGAGTTCATCAGTAGGATTAATTCTTAGTGCATTATTATAATAAACAACTGCAAGAGTGTCTTTTTTAACATGAAAAATCTGTCCTAACTGAACATAGGATTCATAAAAATCAGGGTTTACATTTATTGAGTTTCTGAAACAATTTATTGCAAAATCTTCCTTGCCTACTTGCCTGAATGTATAACCCAATAACATGTGAGTTTTATCTTGATTATAATCTAGTTTTAAAGAGGTATTAAAAGATTCTATTGCCTGCTTATAACTCTTTGGATTAAATGCGCCATAAGCCATCATCAGCTCCCCTATTAAAGCATGTGAATGGTAATTACCGTCATTAATCTTGATTGATTTTTCTAAATGATGTTTTACTAAAGAAGGATATTGAGGGTTAGCATTTTGCTTTTTTGAAAGCTCAAAATATATCTCAGCAATATTAAATTGAAAATCCGAATTAAGAGAATCTAATCTAATAACTTCTTTATAATCAAAAAGCATAGACTCTAAATTGTTCTTTGATTTATTAAGAGCAACCCTTTCCAATAAGAGCTCAACATTTGTAGGGTTTTCTTTTATTTTTTCAGATAAAACAACAATTGCTGACTTTTCTTCCTTTTTCTCATCAGAAGTGCTGCAAGAGAAAGCAAATAAAAGTGCAATAAAAGCAAACTTCTTTAACATAAATTACTCCTGTGTGAGGGCTTCTTTAATTTTAGTTTCAATCTCTTCAGATAACTCAGGATTATCAGCAATCATTTGTTTTACTGCATCCCTACCTTGCCCAAGTTTAGTATCACCATAAGAGAACCATGAACCAGCTTTCTTTATAATATCCAAATCAACTGCTTTATCTAAAACTTCACCAGAACGAGAAATTCCAGCTCCAAACATAATATCAAACTCAACTTTACGGAAAGGTGGTGCAACTTTATTTTTCACAACCTTAACACGAGTTCTGTTTCCAATAATATCTTCTCCATTTTTAATAGCCCCAATTCTTCTAATATCTAAACGAACAGAAGCATAGAATTTAAGTGCATTACCTCCAGTAGTAGTTTCTGGGTTACCAAACATTACACCAATCTTCATTCTTAATTGATTGATAAAAATAACTGTACATTGAGTTTTACTAATAGTAGCTGTCAATTTTCTTAAAGCTTGAGACATTAAACGAGCATGTAATCCCATTTTGCTATCTCCCATTTCTCCTTCAATCTCTGATTTTGGAGTAAGAGCAGCAACAGAATCTACTACCACTAAATCCACAGCACCTGAGCTAATTAAATGATCAGCAATTTCTAATGCTTGTTCACCATTATCAGGTTGAGAAATATATAAATTATCTACATCTACACCAAGTGCAGCTGCATAAGAAGCATCAAAAGCGTGTTCTGCATCAATAAATGCAGCAACACCACCTTGCTTTTGTACTTCAGCAATAGCATGTATCGTTAAAGTTGTTTTTCCTGATGATTCAGGACCATAAATTTCAATCACTCTACCTCTTGGATAACCACCTATCCCTAAAGCTAAATCCAAGTTAATTGAACCTGTTGGAATTGAAGCGATATCCTCCACAACTTTATCTCCTAACTTCATTACAACTCCTTTTCCATATGTTTTTTCTAACTTACCTAATGTAAGTTCCAATGCTTTCATTTTAGCACTTTGCTCCTTATTGCTCATAGTTTTATATTTTATACAAATTAGAGAAATTCTTAATCAATCATCAAAAAAAAGACCTTTGATTTATTAACAAATTTACTTTTTTGAGAAATACTTACAGATATCTGTAATCCCACACCTTTCGCACTCAGGTCTTCTTGCTTTACATAAATATCTCCCGTGTAAAATAAGCCAATGATGTGCAATATTTAACTTATCTTCAGGGAAAAGTTTCAATAACTGCAATTCTGCTTGCAAAGGGTTTTTGGCTTTAGTTGTTAAACCAATTCTATCAGCAACCCGAAAAACATGAGTATCCACAGGCATAGCAGGAATATCATAATAAACTGAACCAACAACATTAGCAGTCTTCCTTCCTACACCAGGAAGTTTTTGCAAGTCTTCTAAATTATCAGGAACTTTGGAATCAAAATCATTTACAAGCATTTTAGCTAAACCAGACAAATGTTTTGCTTTGTTTCTTGGATAAGAACAAGATTTGATTAAATCAAAAATCGCATCAATAGAGGCTTCAGCCATAACTTCAGCAACTGGCATTTCAGTAAATAAATTTTTGGTAATTATATTTACTCTTTTATCAGTGCATTGAGCAGAAAGCACAACAGCAACCGTGAGTTCAAAAACATTAGTATAATCTAATTCTGTTTTTGCCTCAGGCATATTTTCAGAAAAATGAGCTATAAATTTTTGGGTTCTTTCTTTTTTATTCACAGATACAAAGCTAAAAAATAAAAGGAGGCAACCGCCTCCTTTTAATAACCAAAACCACTTAGTTTAAAGAAATTAAAAACTTATCTTTTGATTTAGTTTTAATTGCCTTTACTGAACTAGCATACGCTAGCAAAGCATCAATTGTTTCTTTTTTTGGTCCTAAATGTGTTTCATTTAGGATTTTGTGTACCGCCTTATCAAAAGACGAAAATTCTTCTTTTAAAAGATGGTCCCACAACTTTAGAGTATAGCTTGTTATCATATATAGTGTTTTTATTATTCATTTCGCTAATTTTAACGCACACTATATAAGTATATTATATCAAAGTAACTTTATTTTTGAGCAAGGTCAATATTTTGCTCCTCTGCTAATTTTCTTAAATTGATAAGTGCATAACGCATTCTTCCTAGTGCAGTATTAATACTGACTCCAGTAATTTCTGATATTTGCTTGAAAGACATATCTTCAAAATACCTCATTTTTAAGACCTCCATTTGATCTTCTGGCAAATCTTTAATCAGCATATTTAAATCAGCATGAACTCTTTTTCGAGTCATTTCTTCATCTTGCCCTCTATCCCCATTATTGATTATATCAAAAATATTAAACTCATCAGTAGGTCTAATTTTTCTCATTTTTGATTCCTTACGGAAATGATCAATCACTAAATTATGTGCAATTCGCATCATCCAAGGCAAAAATTTCCCCTCCTCATTATATTTCCCTCTCTGCAAAGAGTTAATTACTTTTATGAAAGTATCTTGAAAGATATCTTCAGTAATATCACGGTTTTTAATTTTTGACATGATAAAAGCAAATACTCTACTTTTATGCCTTGTCAACAGGATTTCAAATGATGCATTATCACCATTTAAATAATTTGATACTAATTCTTTATCAGGAATTGCGCTCAATAACATATACTCAGTTTTTAGTTAATAAAAATTTAAAGTAAATGTTTTTCTATAAGCGTATTTTTGTGTTAATTAATTGAATGACAAATATAGGAAAACAAATTTAAATATCCAAATCTTATTTCTTAAGTTTGCAAATTCTGTAAAACTAAATGGCAAAAAAGCAAACTAATACTACTGATAATATTGAGATTAGAGGTGCAAAGCTTCATAACCTTAAAAACATCTCAATAAGCCTACCAAAAGACAAATTAATTGTCATTTCTGGAGTCTCAGGAAGTGGAAAATCATCTTTAGCCTTTGATACTTTGTTTGCAGAAGGGCAAAGAAGATACATTGAAAGTCTCTCATCTTATGCTCGTCAGTTTTTAGGAAAACTACAAAAACCTGATGTAGATGAAATATTAGGAATCTGCCCTGCTATTGCGATTGAACAGAAAACTACTACCAACAATCCAAGATCAACTATTGGTACAAGTACAGAGATATTTGATTATTTGAAATTACTATTTGCTAGAGTAGGAAAAACCTACTCCCCTATTTCAAATAAAGAAGTAAAGCGACAACAAGTAAGTGATGTAGTTAATTTTATTAACTCTCATAAAGAAGGTGATGTGATTATCATACTTTCAAAGTTTACTTCTGAAAATAAAAACACTTTAGAAACCTTAACACAATTAGGATTTTCAAGAATCTACTTTGACAATGAATTACACAAGATAAAAAACCTTATAAAAGAAGGGATATCAATAAAAAAGAAAGAAGTTCATATTGTAATTGATAGAATTCTGCTTGATGAATTTGACAATGAAGCAAGGATAGCTGATTCTGTTCAAACTGCATTTTTTGAAGGAAAAGGAGAATGTTCTGTTCTAGTGAATGACAACAAAAATAACTTTTCAAATAGATTTGAATTAGACGGCTTAACATTTGAAAAACCAAGCACCAATTTATTTGCTTTTAACAACCCATATGGAGCTTGTAAAGCATGTGAAGGATACGGTTCAATACTAGGTATTGACAAGAAAAAAGTAATTACAAACCAAAACTTATCAGTTTATCAGGGAGTAGTTGCCTGCTGGAGTGGAGAAAAATTAAGCAAATGGAAAGACCGTTTTATCATTCGCTCAGCAAAATTTGATTTTCCTGTACATAGACCTTACAATGAGTTATCAGTAGAAGAGATAGATTTGTTATGGAATGGGAAAAACAAATGCAAAGGAATCAATCAGTTTTTTGATAAATTAGAAAGCGATAAATACAAAATACAAAATAGAGTATTAATTGCAAGGTATAGAGGAAAAACTAACTGTACAGAATGTGGAGGCAGCCGACTAAGAAAAGATGCACTTTATGTGAAAGTAGGATACAAAAATATTGCAGAAATCAACAGCATGAGCATTACAAAAGCTATAGTTTTCTTTAAAAATATAAAGTTACATAAGGGAGATCAAAAGATAGCTGAAAGGCTTTTGTTAGAAATAAATAGCAGACTTTACTACCTCAGTGAAGTTGGGCTAGGCTACCTAACTCTTAACAGAAAATCAAGCACTTTATCAGGAGGGGAATCCCAAAGAATAAACCTAGCAACATCAATTGGAAGTTCACTTGTTGGAGCAATGTACATACTTGATGAGCCAAGTATTGGATTGCATTCAAAGGATACTGAACGCCTCATTAAAATTTTAAAAGAATTAAGAGATATAGGAAACACAGTAATAGTTGTAGAGCATGATGAAGAAATTATGCAAGAAGCTGATCAGATAATTGACATAGGACCAGAAGCAGGAATAAATGGTGGTGAAATTATTTACCAAGGATTCCTAAAAGATATCTTTAAAGAAAAAAGAAGTTTAACTACTCAATATCTATCAGGGAAACTTGAGATACCTACACCTATAACAAGAAGAAAACTAAAGGATAAAATATCTATTTCTGGTATCTACCAACACAACCTGCAAAATGTAAGTATAAACATACCTCTTGGTGGGTTAACCCTAGTAACAGGGATGAGTGGATCGGGGAAATCAACCTTAGTAAGAGATGTGGTAAAGCCAGCAGTAAATACTTTTTTAGGGAATTACTCATCAGTAAGTAAGAATTTTGAAACAGTAAATATCACTAACAAAAACATTACTAAACTAGAATTTATTGATCAAAACCCAATTGGGAAATCCTCTCGTTCCAATCCATCTACTTACATAAAAGTATATGATGATATTAGAAAATTATTTACTAGACAACCTCTAGCAGAAAACAGACAATACAAAACTGGTTTTTTCTCTTTCAATGTAGATGGTGGAAGGTGCGACAATTGCAAAGGAGAAGGAGAAACTACAGTGGAGATGCAATTTATGGCTGATGTACACTTGGAATGTGAGCATTGCAAAGGAAAAAGATTCAAAAAAGAAATACTGGAAATTAAGTTTGCAGAAAAAAACATAGCGGATATTTTAGATTTATCAGTTGATGAGGCAATTGAGTTTTTTGCGAGCAATAATGAAAGAAAAATTGCATTAAAACTTCAACCTCTACAAGATGTTGGGTTAGGTTATGTGAAACTAGGACAATCCTCAAACACCCTAAGTGGTGGAGAGGCTCAAAGAATAAAATTAGCACTCTTTTTAAGCAAAGGAAACACAAGCGAGAAAACACTTTTCATTTTTGATGAACCTACAACTGGTTTGCACTTTCATGATATTAACAAACTCTTAAATTCCTTTTATGCACTCATTGAAAAAGGCCATTCTATTATTTGCATTGAGCATAATATGGATGTAATAAAGTGTGCTGATTGGATTATTGACCTTGGACCTGAAGGAGGTGATAAGGGAGGGAAAATTGTTTTTGAAGGTACTCCGGAAGATATGATAAAAAGTAGAACCTCAATTACTGGAAAATACTTGAAAAGGAAGTTTTAAGATTTATAATCCAAGTAATTCTGCAAAATAATAGTAGCACTTACTTCATCAACTAAGGCTTTATTTTGCCTGCCTTTCTTCTTTACACCACTAGCTAATATGCTTTGTTTTGCAATCTTTGAAGTAAAGCGCTCATCAATTTGATGCACAGGAATAGTTGGGAATTTTTGTTTTAACCTTTTTACAAATCCATTTACATGCCCAGTGCTATCAGTAGCACTTCCATCTAAATTTTTAGGATCACCCACCACAAAACATTCAATCTTTTCTTTTACCACTATATCAGCAATAAAAGCATCTAAAGAGTTAGTAGGAACAGTAGAGTGCCCGGTTGCAATAATTTGCATAGCATCCGTAATTGCAATGCCTGTACGCTTAGTTCCAAAATCAATACCAAGCGCCTTCCCCATTATTGTTTTACTATCTGATAAGTAATTCCTTCAGGCATCACTTTTACAGTGTAAGTTCCTGCTGAGTATTCTTTTAAATCAACAGCTGTATTTCCTTGCTGATTACCTAAAGATGAAATCAATTTACCATTAGTATCATACACCTCAACTTTATGATTTTTTGCATCATTAAAAGTTAAGTTAAAGCTACCCATGGTAGGGTTAGGGAACAACTCAAAGTTAAAGTTATTCTCATCAATATTTGTTGATTGTCCTAAATCAATTGGAGGGAAAACAATATAATCCAACCAAGCACAATCCTCACCATCCTCCCAACCAGAATCTTTATCATATTCCCATTCTAAATCATGATTACCAACTGTAACAGGGAAAGAAACAAAACTCCAAGAATTATCAATACCTGACCACTCCCCTTGTTTATTTCCATCAATATAAAATTGTAAGAAATCATAATCTTGTTCTGATGAAACAAACTTGTAGAATGAAATATCACCAGGAGCAGTAACATCAACATTAATTAATAAATGTGAAACTTCACTATCAGGTAATCCTGCACCTGACTTAGAAGAATTAACTCCCTCATAAACATTTATATTATCAATAGTCCAAGGATATAAAGGATCGTTTACCCAAGCATAATTTGTAAAATCACCAGTTTCATAATCTTCATCAATAATTCCTATAGTTTCAGCAAAAGTTGCATTATGAGTGTAAGTTCCGTCTGTTAAATCAAAAGGAAACTCAGCATAAGTTCCTACTGGAGTATTTGCAGCAACAGTAATATTAAAAGTAGTAGCTTGTTGTCCATTTACATTTAAGTTAGCAACATTTGCTGTTGTTGAATTTACCGTAACATAAGAAGAAATACTTCCTAAAGTAGCTGTTAAATTTGCAATATCAGCATGTCCGATATTTGTAACATCAACAATTAAATCTAAGGTCTCTCCTGCATCTAGTTTTCCATTTCCATTTCCTGCCGAATCATCAATAGTAAAAGTTGTATGATCCAAAACAGGAGCATTCAGCAATACATTTATAGTTGAACTCCAAGTATTTCCTAAGTTATCAGTTAAATCTAAAGTAAATGCAACCATGTGCTGATCAACAATATTATTAGCAACTTGAAAAGTAAATGAAGATGGTAACAGTAAAGTTTGGGCAGCATTAATAACATTTACTGAAGCAGAATTATTAATTACAGTAACTGCAGGATCAGTAGTTGATAAAGTTGCGTTTACAAATGTAGCATCTACTGATCCTACATTTTCTACCTCAACATCTAAACTAATCAATTCATTGTAGTCAGCTAAAGTATTGTTATTTCCCGCACTATCATCTAATGTGTTTGATGAGTAAATCACATAAGGACCAGTTGGAGAAATAATTTGAAGTGCACCTGTATAAGGAGCTCTAAATTGTTTTGTAACTACAATATCAGCAGTACCAACAGTTGCAATAGCAGGGAAAGTTAAAGTAACTACTCCAGTTGCATCAGCAAGTTTTGCATCTAAAAGCACACCATTCATTGAGATAGCAACATAAGCATTTTCTTCAGTAGTAACTGTAAAGTTAGTTGTTCCTACAGGAGTTGCTGCACCATGTGAAACAGTTAAAGAAGTTGGGACACCAATATAAGGCATTAATGACGGATCACCCATTATATGATAGATTTCCCAATAATACTGTTCAGAACCTCCTGCTTGAGTTACTGCTAAATTACCCGAGTGCAACATTTGACCTGTTGTAATAAACCAATCAGCTTGTTGTTCCCCATTTTCATGCATTAAACAATCAAAGACTGCTAAACCTGTACCCGCATAAGTAGGATTAGCTGATATACTTCCATTACCAACAGCCCACCAAAAATCCTCATTCCAGTAAGTATTATTACTCCCACCAATATAACCTACAGCACCTTTGTTATCTGCTCTTAATAATCCTTCTCCAAAACATACTGGAACATCAAATTTATTAGATTGACAACAATTTCCTACCATCACACCATATTCATCAAAATTTTGCAAACCACTAATATCTGAAGTGCTAAAGGAAGGATCCGACCAACCTGAACTACCACAATGTGCTGTATAGTTTGCAAAACCAACACCTGCACTTACATCAGCAATAATAGCTGCAGAAGCCTGTGACATATCAGAAGTAATTGGTGTTCCTGAACCATATAGATAGTTATATACTGTTAACCCATGAGCTACATTAAAATAATTATCTGTTCCATAATTAATTTGTCCGTTACCATAAGTTGGAGCCATACTAGCATCAACACCTGCAACTAAAACTACCTCATCCAAGAATGATGGGTCAGTAAAAGTGTATTGTTCATGCGTTATAGTTTTCTCTACTTGTACTTGAACCTCTTCAGGAATAGTAGCTGAGAATCTACCATAATACATCTCAGGATAAAAATCCCCACCCCCATCAAACTCACAATAATACATATCTGAAAGGTGTTGTCCATTATCAAATGAAGGAACTTGTGCCTCATCTCCTACAATTAACAAATAAGTTGGTGCAATTCCATCTATAGGGTTATCATACATATTCTTTAAATAAGTATGTATTGATGTTGTTGTATTACCAACATTAGGATCATTTGTATATCCTTCAACTACTATAAATCCTTTTTTAGTTTTCCAATCAACAAGTGGTTGCAATGTAGATTCGAAAGCTGGATCTGAGATTATTACATATTTAACTGGATATGTTGTAATCACATCCTTTTCTTGTGAAGGGATATAATTAATACATTCTTTAAATAAATTATTAAATTCTGCAGAGTAGTATTTTTGTTTATTGGTCTTATGACCTTCAGAATCAATATTCTTAAAAATAATCTTTACCTCTAATTTAGTAACGATTTTGAACTCATTAGTAGTAGGGTTATAGCTAAAAGGAGCGACAGATAATCTAGCAAGCTGCTGACCTCTCATTTTTCCTAAAAGTTCTGTAGTAACTAAGTCATTAGTATAAAAACCATCATAGTTATAATATTCATCATTGAAATAAAATGGCACATCTTCTGAATTTTCACTTTTTGATAATGATGGTTGAGATGGAAAAATTAAATTATCAATTCCATAATCTGATAATGAGATAATAGTTTCTTCCTTATCTAGAATTTTAATAGCTACTGTTGAGCCAAAAGGAACATTTATTAATTCTTCTAATACTGGTAATTCAGCATTTCCTTTTTTAGCATTCTCTCCATATCCACCTACAATAAGCTTAATAAACTCATTAGCATCCTTTTTCACTCTCATAGTGCTAATTTCTGACAAATGACTAACAAAAGTAAATTCCGACAATGATTTACTTGTAATTACAAACTGATTAGTTGTTTCAGTAAGTTTGATGTCTTTTGCACTTAAACTAAAAGATAAAACAGTAATAATTGCTACTAATAAATTTGATAATTTCATAATTGTTTTTTTGTTTGCTACAAAGATATGATTTTATCTTGTAAAAATCTATAGCCCTACAAATATTCTTATACATTCAAAAAAAGATTACAATTAATGTAACCTTTTTTGATTTTATCCGTAAATGTAATTGGCTCAAGCGCACAGCTTGGGCTTTTTTTATTCTATAACTACTCTTTTCTCCACAGTACCATCAATATAAATATAAAGCAAAGTAGTATTATCAATTACTGTATTTGGGTTGAGCTCTCTACCCAATAAATCAGTTACTTTTAGTAACTCTTTTTCTGCAGAAAAACTAATTCTTGCACTTGAGGGCATAGTCCAAAATACTAAGTTGGTCCAAGAAGTAGAATTATAAGCCCCACCATTAGGATCACACCAAGTTCTTGCTTGACCCCTGTAAGTTTGCCCTGGAATTAATCCATTTTTATTTTTAGTAATAGCAGGATAACTCACTCCAGCCCCACCAACATTTACCCAACTAGCACTAGTATAATCTTCTCTTATTTTAATTCTTACAAAAGAGTACGTTCCATTAAGTGTCCAGTCAAATTTTACTTTAGTAGGGTTTTGAGGTGTAGCACTTAAGTTTGCAATAAGCGGACAATCATCAGTAGTAGTAAAATAATGCAATGCAGTCCAAGCACTACTACCTCCACCACAATACCAAGCTTTCATTTGATATTCATATTGTGTGCTTGGAGTTAAATTCAATAACAATTTATCGACCCTTTGGTTTCCAAAACTACAACTACCTAGTGGTGCTCCCATAGTTTTTTGTATCCAAGCAGTTGTTCCTAATTCTCTGTATTTTATTCTATACTGATCAATAACACAAACTGATGAGTTCATATTATCCCAATTAATTGTAGCTCTAGTACTAATAATATCAGAAACTAATAAATTAGCTGGAGCATCTTCTGAGCAACTTTGATTTGATAAATCTTCCACAACATCAATATCAACTCCTATATAACAATTATTTACATCAACAATCCAAACTGTATATGTACCAGCAATCAAATTACTGATATCTTCTGTTGTTTGTATTGGTGAAGTAGACCAATAATACAAATAAGGTGGGACACCTCCACTTGCAATTAAGTCAATTGATCCATCATTGCCACCTAATGTTGTAACATTAGTAACACTATATGTTGCTGTTATTTCAGATGGTTCTATTATTGTATAAGATGATGTGAAAGATTGCCCTGCAGCATCATTTACAACAACAGTATAAGTGCCTGCGGCTAAATTTGATAAGTCCTCAGTAATGGCTCCATTATTCCAGATAAAGGAGTAAGGTGTAGCTCCATCACTAACTGTTAAATCAATTGAGCCATTATTATTCCCAAAACAATCTATATCAGAAGTTACTGCATTAACTTGCAAAGGAGTTAATTGCCCCTCTCCTACCACAATTGAAAACAACTCAGAACAACCATTATCATCTATTACATAAAAAATATAGGTACCTGCTATCAAATTCTGAATATCTTGAGTTGATGCGCTATAACCATTAGGTCCTTGCCAAGAGAATGAATATGGTGCTGTACCTCCACTTACAGTTGTAAAAATACTACCATCACTAAACCCAGCTTGAGAGGTAGAATTAACAGAATAAGTAATAATAATTGGAGAAGGCTCACTAATATAGAAAGTAGAAGACTCAGTTTGACCTACGGCATCAGTTACAGTAACGTTATAATAACCACTCGATAAATTTGAGATATCTTGAGTTGTTGACCCGTTACTCCAAATATAAGACAAGGGAGATACACCTCCAATTGCTGACAAGTTTATACTTCCATCATTTGCTAAACTACAACTTAAGTTTGTAGTAGTAGAAGATAATATTATTGGAGGATAAACCACCTGACATCCTAATGAGCTTAATAGAGAAGATCTACTGCCATTTAAAGTTGCTCTCATCCTATTTTTCTGACCTGTACTAAACATAAACATACAAGCATCATTTGTATAATCCATATAGTTCATAAACATCTCCCCAGAACTACCAGTACCTGAACAAGAAGATGCATGGGGATAAGATGGACAACCATAATTTGATTCCTCATGTTTTGGAGTATCAGAAACATAATCATTACCACAATATGAATCGCCCCAAATATGATATAAGTTTAACCAATGACCTACCTCATGAGTAGCTGTTCTTCCTAAATCATAGGGTGATGTTGCTGTTCCTGTATTGCCAAAATAGGCATAATCACAAACGACTCCATCTGTACTTGAGTTTCCACCCGGAAAAGTAGCAAATCCTAAAAGTCCACTAGCTAAATTACATACCCAAATATTTAAGTAGTCTGATGTGTTCCAGGCATCTTGACCACCAGTACTAGAATATTTCATACTTGTATAACCAGAAAAACTTGAAGTAGTTGTGTAGGTCCTTGTAATTCCAGTTGTAACATTACCATTTGGATCTCTAACAGCCAAACAAAATTCAATTTCACAATCAGCAGCTGCACCAGCAAAAGCTGAAGGTACAGATGAAGCATCTGAATTGTTCATTCTGAAATCTTCATTTAAAATATCAATTTGTGAAAAAATCTGTGCATCAGAAATATTCTGACTGGAATTTTTATAAATAACGTGAACCACAACTGGAATTGTAATTAGATTGGGCATGGATTTTGAACTACTCGTATTATTGCTTATCCAATGCTTAATGTCTAAATTTTCAACATCCATTCTGTTATCAACTCCCGGATCTCTTTGTCTAATTTCATCTAAATGCTGCATAGTACCACAATTTCTTTGCTGAGCATTTGCAAAAAATACATTTAACAATAAAACTATTACTAGGGATAATTTTTTCATTACTTTTCTTTTTGGTTTTTACAAACTTACAAATTATCTTTTACAAACTGACTTATAATCACACCACTCGCAATTCTTAACTTCTGATGTTTGTTCAAAATCATTATTTAAAATCTTAGTTAATACAAATTCTAATTGCTCCTCAAACTCATCTAAGACTTGAGCATCAATTTTAATCACTTCTCTTTGTTTTCCTGTTTTATTTGCAACAGTTATCAATCCTAGTTTTAAATTTTTAAAAGAGAAATTTCCTGCAACAACTTCCAATCCAATATAATTTGGATTCATTTTTAAATACAAATAAGCATACATTAAAAGCTGAAATGCTTTTGCTTTTTTTGAGCTATCAACCAACTCATGGTATTCAGAAAACTCAACTTCTTTACTCTCAACTTTCCCAGTTTTATAATCAATTATTCTGAGTAAATCTCCTTCAAAATCTACTCTATCAGCATTTCCTATTAGATTAAAATCAATTCCATCAATTTTAACAAAATGCTTTAATTCCTCCTCTTTTCCAACTATTTTAATTTGCTTATTTTTACTATTTGCTTCTTGTAAAAGTTTAATTTCTAAATTCAAGAAGTCTTTAGTTAACTTATGTGCTATTTGCAAACTGAGATAGTTTTTCCCTTCTTTCATTCCTTGCTCTGAAAGCTCTTCAATAAAATAAGCTTTAATATCATTCAATATAGCTTGTGTGTGATCTTTTACATACTGTTCCGTTAAAATTCCTAAGGGGTAATTATCCTCCAAAGCTTTATGAATTGCAGAACCTAAAGTACTTGCATCTGCATATTCATCTACTTCATCATCTACCCTAATTTTAGCTAAATAATGATAATAAAACTGCAAACTACAGTTGTTATATTTATTAATTGCTGATGGAGAGACTCCTTTCTCAGCCCAAGATTTAAGCTCTTTATCTAATCCAATATTTGGGATTACAATTTCTTTAGATTTTGGCATTTCTAGCTCAGCACCCTTAAATACTTTTTCACTAATCTCCCCTTTGTACTCAGACAAAAGTTGGGTAACAAATCTGCTTTTTTCGCCACTCCCAAAATCATCAGTTTCAGAGTTATAAATAAGCGTAATATTTTGAGCTCTTTGCAAGAGCCTATAAAAGTGGTAAGAAAAAACAGCATCACTCTCAGCATAAGTTGGGAGTTTAAAATAGCGTTTCATATCATAAGGAATAAAAGAATTTACGGACTTTCCTTTGGGTAATTTTCCTTCATTCACGCTAAGCATTATTACATTTTTAAAATCCAAAGTTCTACTTTCCAAAATCCCCATTAACTGAACTCCCTTTAGTGGTTCTCCTTTAAATGGTGTCATTTCTTTAGATACTATTTGTTGCATTACAATCTGCAAAGTTTTCAATTCAATGTCAAAATTATTATCTGCTAATAAATTATTTAAAATAGTCCAACTCTTATAAAAAGTAGCTAAAACTTCTGATTCGATTGATGCTGAAACACCAACTAAAGGAAGTTTCAAATCTTCAATTAATTTGGAAATACATCTTAAAGCATCATCCGATTTTCTCCAAATATCAAAAATATTACTGAGTTTGCTTTTCTTAAAAGAAGTAGCCAAATTGCTTTTACTTACAAAAACAATGTTATCCTTAATAATGAATCTTTTAAAAGCCAATACTTCATTTGCATCAGCAAGTTTGGAAAAATAAGGATGCTCAATAACCGAAATAATATCCTTATAATAAAAAGCATTATTTTGATACTTTTCAGCATGGATTTGCATTTTAAACAAGGCCTCAACAAATGCAAACAAAGTTGTATTTTTTAAGGGGCTACCCATAGTAACGTTTAACTGCTTTATTGCAGAAGGCAAATTATGTAACACAGGAAAAAGCAATGCCTCATCAGCCAAAACAATAGCTGTATTGCTATTATCCAGATCTTCTTTTGTGAAATCTTTAAGCACCTCAGAGGCAACCTTTGCTTGAGTAACATTTTTAGGACAAGCAATTACATCAAAACTCTCTTTAGGCTGATTAAAATAATCGCCAACACCTTTAAAATCAATTTCTGACCATTTTACTCTTTGCTCTCTTAAAAACCCTCCTGCCTCATGCAATTTATTATCATAATAGAATTTGTCAGCATCCCAAAATACCCTTGCAACATTCTCTTTTTTTAGATAATCTATAATTTCTTGCTCTGATTTTGTGAGTGCATTTAAACCCACAAACCATACTTTTTCCCACTTAATCTCAACATTAGATATTTGCTCAGCAGCTTTTCTATAAGCCAATCCTTGGTAGGCAGTATTATCTTGGATTAATTTCTGATTAAAATCATTATACCATTTTAACATTCCTTCAAAAAAACTAATATAATCAGTTTGCATATCAGTCAGATTTGTTTCAGAAAGACTCCAATCCTCCACATTCCAACTTTCTAATTCCTTAACATTTCTAAGGTTCGTGTAAATTGATTCTGCTTCAACTAAATTTCTATCTATCTCATTAAAATCATGCAATAAAACATTGCTCCATTTTAAGAAATCATCAAATGACTCTACCTTTTTTGGAGGATGAGTTAAATAAGTTTGAAACAACTTAAACTGCAAGGAGATATTATCCAAAACTTGCAATCCTGAAAGCTTTTCTGTAAACTCCTCAATTGAATAGAATTCTGGTAAAAAGATTGGTTTATCAATCTTTTGGGATAAATAATGTTTTAAAAAAACAACTGCTCTTTTTGATGGAAGAACAACTGCTACTTTTTCCATGTTTTCAGGAAACTTCTGCAATAACCTTTCTGCAATTTTATCTAGAAAAGCCATCATAATTCTTTTATTTTTATTTCATCTGAAATATAAACCAGAATCCTCTTAATATTCTTTTTTCCCATCTTACCTAGTGCATCAGCATATTCCGTAATCTGATTTTCATGAGCATCTTTTTCCAATCCAGTTTTATAATCAATTACAACTACTTCATCAGTAATCTTTGAAAAAAGCAACCTATCAGGAATATATGTTTTACCATTTTCCATCAGAATTTCTCTTTCGGTTTTCACAATCCAATTATCAGAAAAATAAGGTTTAACTTTTTCATCATTCAATAAATTATTTACGCTTTCTGTCAATTTTTTTAAATCATCCTTATCAAATTTTCCACTTTTAAAAAGTTGAGCAATCACTTCTTTCGTTTGAATAGCATAATGAATTTCAGCCAGAGTATAATGCAATAATTTTCCCCAATCTCTTTTTACATTGAGAGTTTCTGTATCCCAAACCTCCTCAGCAGAATGTTTTAAAGAAATCACTTCTCGCCAATCTAATTTTTTTCGTTTTTCCACAGAAAAAGTATTGGTAGGTTCAGCTTTTTTCTCATGCATCATTTCTGAATCTCCTTCAATAATTGGAAACGCATCATCATATTTATAAAGGAAAGAATTTAAATTTCCTTTAGTTTCATAATCTTTTAAAGTCTTTGGTAAATATTTTGAAAAAATATACAAACGCTCTTTTGGGCGCGTCATTGCAACATAAAGTTTATTCAAACTATCTAGCAAAGTCATTTCTTTTTCTTTTTGATAATCTTTATTAAAATAAGAATGTTCTAATTTTTTATTTCCTCCAATAAGTGCAGAAGGAAGCTTTCCGTTAAAATGAGCAGAAGAATCTACCCAAATATCATTCGTTCTAACTCTGTCCTCCCAATTGAAAGGAATCATAACCACATTAAAAGCCAACCCTTTTGACTTGTGAATTGTCATAATTTGGACAGCATCCGTACCCTCAGGAATTACAATTGCCTCCTTAGTTTTTCGCTCCTCCCACCATATTAAAAACTCTGAAAGGCTACTCCCTTTTTTCTCAGTAAATGCTAAAGTTACATCTAAGAAAAAGTTCAAATAAACATCCTCATCAAAACTAAAAAGGCGAATCAGTTGCTCCACCATTTCATAAAGAGGTTCTTGCAATAATTCTAACGGATTTATTAAAACATTTGCCTTTTGCAACACCTCAACAAAGCCTTCTTCTGATTTAATATTCAGATTTAAATCATGCTGATTTTCTCCAACTAGAACATGAAAATATAAATAATCAGCAATTACTGTTTTAGCAATTTTATCCTTTGGATTCTGCAAATACATTAATAAAGAAATAAGCACATTTACTTTTTCAGATTTATGCAAAAGCAAGCCTTCATTTGAAATAACTGGAATTTGGTTTGCTGATAAACTTTCAGCAATAAGAGCTACGCTTTTTCTGCTATTACAAAGTATTGCTACATCCTTAAAAGAGTAATTATATTTAGCAACTAACTTTTTAATTTCAGTTGCGATTTTATCTAAAATTAACTCTTTAAAATCATTGTCCTTATCTCCAAAAAGTTCAATATGAACATAGCCGCCATCCTTAGAAAAAGTAGTGTCTTGCTCACTTCCTTTATAAATATCAATAATATTTTGAGGCAGTAAAGTTTTTACACTTTCAAAAAACTGATTATTAAAAGAAATAATATTCTTCCTGCTCCTAAAATTATGATTCAAATTTTGAACATTTTCATGCTCTTTCAGTTTTCTTTCCCAATCAACTTTAAACATCAAATCATCACCTCTATAAATTTGTGGAAGCTGAAAAAACTGCTCTACTTCTCCTCCTCTCCATCTGTAAATTGACTGCTTTCCATCTCCTACAACCATGCTTTTTCCGTAATCCAGAGAGTCTGTAATTAATGGTAAAATATTTTGCCACTGCAACAGTGAAGTATCTTGAAATTCATCAATTAAATAATGATTATATCGCTCACCTAATCTTTCATAAATAAAAGAAGAGGGTTGGTTAGTTACAACTTTATGAATTTTTTTATTGAACTCAGATATCTGTTCAATATTATTCTCTTTTTTATAATCCCTAATCTCAGCTATCAACTCATTTAGAACAGCAATTGAATAGATGTTTTTAAGTATCGCATTCACTGAATTATAATCAGACATTAAATCCATCAACTCAACAAAGAAATTCTGCAATTGTGTTTTATAAGCATCCACCAAATCTTTTATATCCTGACTTTTACTTTTAGTATACCACTCATCATTAGCCGTGTAACGAATCAAAGTATCAGTAGGCAGCCATTTGGAGTCGTCTTTTGCTAAGTTTATTGTAAAGTGATTGTAAAATGCTCCTCTATTAAAATGCTCTTTTGTAAAGCCATTCTTATCAAAGAAAACACAAACTCTATCAGCTAAATCATCAACTTTTTGAGCAATATCTTTTTTGGATTTTTGCAAGTCTTTTTTCACTAGCATACATTCTTTTACACTCAGCAATTTTCCATCAGTAAACTGACTCACTTCTTCTTTAAAAAGCTGTACTGAAAAAACTTCTAAATCCTTTTCAATATTTATGCTTTTTCCGTCTTCAGCTTTTTGCATTGCAAAATTCACTAATGCATCTGATAGCTCTCCTCCACTATCAGACATTCTAGAAAGCAATAAAGCAACTATTGGTTGGATAATTTTGTAAGTATCCATCTCTAAATCAAAGTTATGAGAAAGCCCTAAATCAAATGCAAAGGTTCTGACAATTTTATAGGTAAATTTATCAATGGTTGAAATACCAAGATCAGCATAATTATGTAGAATATGTCTATGCACTACTGCTGATCGTATGTAAATTTTAGACGCATCAAAACCTGTTTCTTTCATCAGCCAATCCAAAATACCATCTTTATCTTTTTCAATTGACAAAGACTCTAGATACTCCAAAATCCTTTCTTTCATTTCTGATGCTGCCTTATTTGTAAAAGTAATTGCGAGTATTTTCCGATAATAATCTTCATACCCAAAGTGGTTACCTTTAAGGGCTAAAGCAATAAAAATCAATGACAAAGTATAGGTTTTTCCACTCCCAGCAGAAGAGCGATATATTTGAAAATTTTTAGTCAATTTATTTTATTTTTTTAAAGCCCTAATATATAACTTTTTCTGATACAAATAAGGGGGTGTTAATAAGTCATATTAAAATAAAAGAATGTAATTATTTATGAAATTTTCTCTGTTACATAAAAAACACTTAGTTTTGCTAAAAATTCGTTACTAAATGAAGATTATTATTGCAGGTGCAGGGGAGGTAGGTTCTTATCTAGCTCACATGCTTGCCAATGAGGCTCAAGACACTTACCTAATTGATGACAATAAAAAAAGGTTAGATAAGGCAAGGCAACACAATGACATTATTGCACTTGAAGGAGATGCAAAAGATGTAGATATTCTGCTAGAGGCAGGAGTTGCTAAATGTGATTTACTTATTGCCGCTACATCATCAGAAGAAACTAACTTACTTATTTGTATCCTAGGAAAAAAACTAGGCGCTAAAAGAACCATTAGTCGTATTAGTAATTTTGAAGAAATTGGAGGTGATATGCGTACCCTTTACAAAGAGATTGGGGTGGATCATGTAATATCTCCTGTTGAAATTGCAGCTAAAGAAATTCATCAACTTATCAAACATGAGGCCTTTCTAGATCATTATGATTTTGAAGGAGGGAAACTTTCAGTATTTTCTATTCAGGTTACGAGCAATTCGCCAATGCTAGGGAACTGTGTTTTGAATTCTAAACATTTTCACAACAATCTATCTTTTAAGCCAATTGCAATTCTAAGGCATGCAGAAACCATAATGGTTCAAGCAACTACTGAATTTGAAGTTGATGATATAGTTTACTTCATCTCAACACCTAAAGGCTATGAAGAAATTCCACTTATTTGCGGACAAGAAGATTTTGACATAAAAGATGTAATGATTTTAGGTGCCAGTAGAATTGGTGTACTTACTGCCGAAAAACTAGAGAGACAATACAATGTAACTCTTATCGAACAAGATGAAGATAAAGCCAATTTAATGGCATTGAAACTTAAAAGGACACTCGTAATAAACGGTGATGGTACTGATGTATCACTTTTAGAAGAGCAAAACATTGAGGATATGGATGCTTTTATTGCCGTAACAGGAGATTCTGAAACAAATATTATTTCATCATTAGTTGCTAAATCTCATGGAGTTAGAAAAACAATTTCTGGGGTTGAGAATATTGACTACATCAAACTCTCGCATAACATTGGGATTGACACTTTAATCAATAAAAAAATTATTGCTGCAAATGATATTCTTAAATACATCAGAAAGGGAGAAGTTAATGCAATCGCTACACTTAGCCTAGATGCTGAAGTCATTGAATTTACTGTAAAAGCTAAAAGTAAAATCACTAAAAAGTCTCTTAAAGATTTAGATTTACCAAAGATGGTAAATATAGCAGGAGTTGTAAGGAACAATAAAGGATTTATTCCTTTTGGAGAATTTAAACTTGAAGAAGGAGATAAAGCAATTATCTTTACAAATGATGAAACAATACATGAAATTGAAACATTCTTTCAATAAAAAATGGCAAAAAAACTCATCAATAAATCAGTAGTACTTAATGTTGTTGGAACTCTGATAATAATAACAGGTTTTTTAATGGTACTATCCATTCCATTTAGTTTTTATTACAATGATGGGATGCAATGGGTTTTTATTCAATCTACTCTTATCACAATTTCAATAGGGCTATTAATAAAATACCTTACCAGAAAGAAGAAAGATGATGAGGTGAAGAAAAGAGAAGGGTACCTTATTGTTGCTCTTGGCTGGACAGGAATGATTATTTGTAGTGCAATCCCCTATTTATTAAGCGGTACTTTTGATGGAGTAACAAATGCATTTTTTGAAACTATTTCAGGATTAACAACTACAGGTTCATCTATACTTAACAATATTGAGGAAATGCCAGAAAGCATCCTCTTTTGGAGGAGCATGACCCAGTGGATTGGAGGTATGGGGATTATTGTCCTTACTATTGCTATACTACCTCTTTTAGGGGTTGGAGGAATGGAATTATTTACATCAGAAGCTCCAGGGCCAACAAAGGATAAAATACACCCAAGAATTAAGGAAACTGCCAAAAGATTATGGCTTATTTATGTCTTTTTAACTGTATTAGAAACCGTATTATTGTGGTTTGCTGGCATGTCATTTTTTGACGCAATTAATCATGCATTAACAAATGTTAGTACTGGAGGATTTTCAACTAAACAAGCTAGCATTGGTCATTTTACATCTCCTCTTATTCAATATATAATTATCCTTTTTATGTTTATTGGAGGGGTAAATTTCACTTTACTTTATTTTGGTGCAAAATTAAAATTCAAAAAATTTATTGAGAATGATGAATTTAAATGGTTTGTATGTGCTATACCTTTTCTCTTATTAATTATTTTTCCTTTAGTCAATCAAGTATCTGATAATAATTTTGAAACAAGTTTCCGACATGCTTTGTTTCAAATTATGAGTATAATTACAGGAACTGGCTACTCAACTGCTGACTTCACAACTTGGGGAGCTTTTGCAACTTTCATCTTTTTCCTTCTGATGTTTAGTGGTGCTAGTGCTGGGAGTACTACCGGAGGGGTTAAAATTGTAAGAATTGGATTACTTATTAAAAATACAGTATTAGAATTTAAAAGGAGGTTGCACCCAAATGCAATTATTCCTGTACAACTAAATGGAAATGGAGTTTCACCAAAAATTATCTACAACCTATTGGCTTTTGTTTTCTTTTACCTTTTTGTATTTGTAAGTGGAAGTATTGTTTTAACTTTTATTGGATTGGATTTTCAAAATGCAGTTGGTGCTTCAGCTACT
>UPTG01000163.1_pt1 | contig 57810 bp, 47 predicted proteins | sample 2160121 | NCBI WGS metagenome assembly UPTG01 (sample SAMN06266255, study PRJEB28933) | marine metagenome | isolation source: Columbia River Estuary | place: USA:Columbia River Estuary, USA | collected 2014-07-27 | reverse complement strand
CTATGCATTAATCGCCACCACCGATCCGTTATCGCAGCAAACCGAGGTGACACCCGCCCAGCTTGCGACCCGCCCCATGGTCTTATTAGATTTGCCCTTTACGCGTGATTATTTCACCAGCCTGTTCGACGGCATGCAGGGCGCACCAACTGTAGCGCATTCCACGCGGTCGTCAGAAATGGTGCGGGCGCTGGTTTCGGCAGGGTTCGGCTTTTCAATTTTAAACATCCGCCCCTTAGAATACGGCGAAGGTGTAGCTGAAAACACGGCCTATCACGCGCTGCCCATCCGACCTGCCGGCACGGCACCCATATTTGGCATTGCGACCACTGCGACTGTAAAACAACCCAAGATAGTGCTTGCCTTCATTGAGACCTGTCTTAACCTTAAAGCACAAGGCGCTTTTGATCGCATGTTGGTGTTCTGAGGTCTGTATATTTGCCAGAGTGATAATCACAGTAAATAGTGGAACTAGCCCCATTAAATCTGTTTTGTATCACAAGAAAACTTGTTTAGCGTTCTCATATCATTTCCAGACGGCATTTTAACACACTGAAATTCACTTCGAAAAACAGGATAAATGATATGAAAAAAACACTTAATGTACTGTCCGCTGGTGTGTTGATATGCTCTGTCGCACTGGCAAGCAGTCTCACCGCAGAAACGCCAACACGCGGCGGCACGTTGATTGCAACGCTCAACTCAAACGTGCGCAACCTGAACTCGGCTGTACAATCTGGCACTGTGACAGGCTTTCCAGGCGCGCAACTGTTTGCATCGCCCCTGCGCTATGATGAAAATTGGACGCCACAACCCTATCTTGCCGAAAGCTGGAACGTCTCAGAGGATGGTCTGACAGTCACCCTCAATTTGGTCAAGAACGCCACGTTCCACGACGGCCACCCGATCACGTCCAGCGATGTGGCCTTTTCAGTCAAAGTCATTCAAGAAAACCATCCGTTCAAATCAATGTTCGCCCCGGTGGCGTCAGTCGATACACCAGATGAACACACCGCCGTGCTGAACCTCAGCCAACCGCACCCAGCATTGATGTTGGCAATGTCGGGACAATTGATGTCGATCATCCCTGAACATATCTATGGCGACGGTCAAAACCCGAAAACCCACCCTCGTAACAATAAAGACGTGATTGGGTCCGGGCCGTTCAAACTGGTCGAGTTTAAAAACGGCGAGCATGTGATCGTCGAGCGCTATGACGATTTTTTCCTAGAGGGCCGTCCCTATCTTGATCGAATTGTCATGCGGATTATCACCGACCCGTCAGCACGGGCGATTGCACTGGAAAACGGCGAGGTCCATATGTCGGGCTTTGAGTCACAGGCGCGGATCATCAACCGGTTGAAAAAAGTGGATCATCTGATCACCACCTCCGAAGGCTATGGCGCCATCGGGCCGTTGGATTGGCTAGCGATGAATACCACCAAAGGACCCACTGCAGATGTCCGCGTACGCCAGGCCATCGCCTATGCGGTTGATAAGAACTTTATCCTCAAGGCGATCATGCAAGGCACGGCCATCGAAGCCAGCACCGGCATCCACCCAGACAGCCCGTTTTATACCAGCGATGTCGAAACCTATCCACTGGATTTGGACAAGGCCAACGCCCTGCTCGATGAGGCCGGGTTTTCCAAAGACGGCGACGGAACCCGCTTTGGGCTGACGATCGATTTTGGCTGGCCCGCGCTCAAACCGCACTCCGAATATGTCAAAGCCGCGCTGCGCAAGGTCGGCATCGACGTCACCGTGCGCGCCTCGGCGGATTTCCCCACTTGGGCCAAGCGCATGGGTGATATGGATTTTGACCTGAGTTGGGACACCGTATTCAACTGGGGCGATCCGGTGATCGGCGTTCACCGCACCTATTTAAGTTCGAATATCGCCAAGGGCGTCTGGTCAAATACCCAAGGGTACGCCAACGCGCGGGCCGCGAAAACGATCCCGCAAAGCGCAAGGCGCTCTATGCCGAATTCCAGCAGTTAATCGCAAACGAGCTACCACTCTATGTCACCAATGCACTGCCTTATCACACGGTGTATTCCAATAAGATCGGCAACCCGCCACTTGGGATATGGGCCACAAGCTCGCCGTTGGACAGAACCTATCTGAAACAATGATCGCGCGCCCTGTCTGCGGCGTATCAACATCGCCGCAGAGCCCCCTGCTCTCTAAGCCAAGTCTTGGCGTGAGGCCTGGATGAACTTCTTACAGTCTTTTATCACGCGGGTCTTTTATGCCGCCACGCTTTTGTTAGCTGTTCTTGTCCTGAACTTTTCCTTGATACATCTTGCGCCCGGCGATGTGGCAGACACGATTGCACAATCCATGGGCGGCGCAGATGCGACAGTGATGGCTGAAATACGGGCAGATTACGGGTTGGATCAACCGTATATTATCCAGCTGGGAAGCTATATCGGCAAAGTCATGCAGATGGATCTTGGCTATTCGTTTTTTTACAATGAAAGCGTTACTGACCTGATCTTACAGCGTTTGCCTGCCACCTTGCTTCTGGTCGTTCTTGCACAGGTTTTGGCACTGTTTGTCGGGGTTTTACTTGGTGTCATATCAGCCCAAAATCCCAACGGATTGACCAGCCATTTCGTAACTTTTCTGGCATTGTTCGGATATGCAGCCCCAGTATTCTGGACCGGAATTCTGCTTCTGATCGGCTTTTCTTTAAACATTCACTGGTTTCCCGTCGCCGGCATGCGCGAAGTCACGGTCAGCGGCGGTTTTTGGGTACATTTTGTCGATGTGGTAAGGCACCTGGTTCTGCCAATGCTTACCCTGTCATCAATCTTTATCGCGCTGTATTCCCGACAATCGCGCACTGCCATGATACATGAGTTGGAATCTGACTATGTGCGCACTGCGATTGCCAAAGGCCTAAGCCAGCGCGCCGTAGTGTACCGCCACGCACTCAAAAACTCACTGTCGCCGGTCATTACACTCGCTGGCCTGCAATTCTCTGCTGTTATATCCGGCGCCGTTTTGGTGGAAACAGTGTTCAGTTGGCCCGGACTTGGCACTTTGGCGTTTCAATCCATTATTGCGCGCGACACCCCAACAATTTTAGGCATCTTGTTCTTTTCAACCCTCGTAGTTGTGGTGGGCAACTTGTTGACTGATCTGGCGCTGCGACTGGTCAACCCGAGGATCAAAGACACAACATGACCCCATTTCCACCAACCCAAAAGCAGGCCCAAAACAAAACCAGCAGCAAAACCCGCCACCCCGCCGCCAAGGCCTGGGGACGGTTTTGTCAAAACTACGCGGCGGTGGCGGCCCTGATGATGCTAACAACAATCATAATCTGCGCAATTTTTGGCCCAGCACTCTATCCAATAGACCCGTTTGATATGGTTTGGGCGCCATTTTCACCGCCCGGGCAGGACGGATTTCTGCTCGGGACCGATTATCTGGGGCGCGATCTCATGGCCGCCCTGATCCATGGTGCCCGTGTCTCCATCTTGATCGGGTTTGCGGCCGCCTTTATGTCGGTTTTTATCGGGGTAACCGTCGGCGCGCTGGCTGGGTTTTACCTCGGATTGGTCGAAGAAATCCTGATGCGGATTACCGAATTTTTTCAAGTCTTGCCTACCTTGCTGTTCTCGATGGTTATCGTTGCACTGTTTGGTGCCTCTCTGCCGATGATCACTGTCGCTATTGGCGTGGTCAGTTGGACGGCTGTGGCGCGGATCACCCGAGCCGAATTTCTACGCATCCGAGAGCTGGAGTACGTGATGGCTTCCCGCGCCTCGGGCACCCGAAATCACCGTCTGATGTTTCGGGTTATTCTGCCCAATGCCCTGGCTCCTATCATCGTACAGGCCGCCCTCATGGTGGGCTCTGCCATTCTTTTTGAGGCCGGGCTGAGTTTTCTGGGGTTAACAGACCCGAATGTGGTCAGTTGGGGACAAGTAATCGGCTCAAACCGGCAATATATTCTGGATGCCAGCTATACGGTGACCGTGCCGGGGCTGGCCATTTTCTTCACCGTATTGTCAATATCCATGGTGGGGGATGGTCTGAACGATGCCTTTAACCCCAAACTGCGAAAGCGCTAAACAGAGGAAACCTAAAATTTCGGGGCCGCATTCGAAGCCTCCGCCCGTTTAGACCAACTGCACCCGCAGGGTCAGCTTCAAGGCTGGGCAAAAGGTCTGTCGCTGCCACAAAACGCGTAACTGGGTTGCAATCGGTGTCGCCGTATTGTGCCCATAACAGCCCGTTAGACATGTTCCGAAAGCCGGGCAGTCATTTTATTTCTGCATAGGCTTTAAAAAATTATTTATTAAGGATACCCTGATTTGAATACAAACATTGGCGCAGCATTAACGCACAATCACATACTTATCTATAGTCTCGCAATAAGACACAGAAAATGACAAGCCCCGTAAGGGGTAGCATATCTAATTTACGTCATATTTTAAAAAGGCTTCATAAACATTGACCAATCCAAGTCTGCTTATTCTTCTTCCCAGTCCCGGCACCGTTCACACACCGTTTTTGACTTCCATGATCGGACTGACCCAAGCCCTGCAACACAAAAAAATTCTCTTCAAAGTAGCGACAATCGAATTATCTGATATCGTGATGTCACGCAATTATCTGATGTCCGTTTTTCTGTCTGACGAAAGATTCAGTCACGCGCTGTTTGTAGATAGCGATCTCTCCTTTGAGCCAGAACAGTTCTTTCGTCTGCTCGATTTCGATGCGGATTTTGTCGCCGCGGTCTATCCTGATCGCCGGGCAAGAGACGCAGTCCTCCAAGCTCTGTATGAAGCGGATGGAACCAAGCCGGGCGGTCGTTCAATACAAGATATCTCCGCCAGTGCTATGAAATATTTAATGACAATCTATACAAAAAAATCGGAGCCCATTGATGTAAAGAAGAAAAATGGGTTTCATACGGTTGCATCCCTTGCCGGGGGCTTTTCCTTGATGAAACGAATTGTGCCAGAACAAATGGTTGATAACGGTGTTGCACAGCTGCTGCCCCGCACCGCCACCATCCCGGGGTATGAGAATGCGTCACGCTTTGCGGACTTTTTCTCACATTTACTAACCGACGACAAAGAGGCGATACTTGGAGAAGATCAAAGCTTTTGCAAACGCTGGTTGGTGGGCTGTGGTGGAGATATCTGGGTAGATGGCCAGTCAGATATCAGGCATGACGGAGACTATGTGCTGCGAGGGCAATACGCGAGTCAGCACAAAACTTGTCGTAATATCCAAAGACGCCCGATTGGATACCCAACAAGATTTTACTGGCCACGCGTCAGACACCCCAAAGTGGCGACAGCAAGCCTCACACAGCCCCGGGATAAAGCGGGGCTGGTTACACAGATCACGCACAGGGGCAGACACGGACGGGGCCGCAACAGGCCATGGCAAAAACCAAGATAAAATCAGAGATACGAAAGATCTGCATCCGCCTCTTTCCGACACCTAAATTTTCTGTAAAATAACGATTGACCCCGCGCCTGCCCGAGCGCTGGGTTTCAAAAGGAGGCTTTGATGACCCGACCGACCGCAATCGCGACCCCTTTGATCGACGATGACCGCACCCGCGTCACCCGTTTCACCTTTGCCCCAGATGCAGAAACCGGGTGGCATCAACATGGGTATGACTATGTCATCACCGCCATCACCGACTGCGAGATGCTGTTACAAAACCCAGACGGAAGCGAACACAGTGCGACGATCACCGCCGGCGACGCCTATCGCCGCGCAGCAGGTGTGCATCACAACGTGATCAATGCAGGCAACACCGAGATGATCTTCATCGAAGTTGAGATCAAATAACCCCGCAGTATCACAGTATCATTTAAAAGATATCACGTTAGGCTTTCACCCGCTGCGATGTCGGATCATACATTGGGCGCAACGAGGCTTCAGCCCCCACCTTGATCCCCGCCACATCAATCTCATAGCGCGATGCCAGAACCTGCGCGACGCTCTCACCCTTGCAGGGTACATACCCCATGCCAATCGCCGCGCCCAAATGATGACCATAAGCCCCTGACGACAGATAGCCGACAATCTCGCCGTCGCGCAGGATTGGTTCGTTGTGATAGAGCATTGGCTGTGGGTCAGTCAGTTTAAACTGGACCAAACGCGTTTCCAGACCCGTCTGTCTTTTTTCCAGAACCGCCGCGCGGCCGATAAACGCGGGCTTGTCAGTTTTGACCGCGAAGCCAAGTCCCGCCTCAAGTACATGATCCTCGCAAGTGATGTCATGGCCAAAATGGCGAAAGCCTTTTTCAATCCGGCAGCTGTCCATCATATGCATGCCGCACAGCATCATGCCATGCGCCTGCCCCGCCTGCCAGAGCGTTTCAAACGCATGCGCCGCCATATCGGCGCTGACATAGATTTCCCAGCCCAATTCGCCAACATAAGACACGCGGTGCACCCGCGCCAAACCCATCCCCAATTCAATCTGTTGCGCGGTACCAAACGGGTTTGTCTCATTGCCAAAGTCGTTTGGTGACACCGCCTGCATCACCGCACGCGCCTTTGGGCCCATAACCGCCAACACGCCTTCTCCTGGCGTGACGTCGGTGATCACCACATTTCGGTCTCCCACATGCCGCCGCAGCCAGATTTCATCCGCCTGTCGCGTTGCCGCAGGGGTCACCACCAGATAGGCGTCCTCAGCCAACCGCGTGACCGTGACATCCGCCTCAATACCGCCAGCATTGTTGAGAAATTGCGAGTAGGTGATTTTGCCCACTGGCCCCGACATGTCACCGCCACAGATATAATTCAAAAACGCCTCGGCATCACGACCCTCGACGCGCAGCTTACCAAACGACGACATGTCATAAAGGCCAACCCCCGTGCGAACCGCATGGTGTTCACGGGCAACATTTTCAAACCAATTCTGGCGGCCCCAGCTGTACGCATACACGCGTTTCTGGCCAGCATCTGCGAACCAATTGGCCCGTTCCCAGCCGGAAACCTCGCCAAAAACTGCACCCTGCGCCTCGAGATGTGCATGGAAAGGGGTCCGGCGCACGCCCCGTGCTGTGGCTTTTTGACGATAGGGAAAATGATCTGCATAAAGCAGCCCCAGCGTTTCTTTCGAGCGTTCAAAAAGATAGTGCTTATTGCCTTGAAACGGCTGCATGCGGGCAATATCCACATCACCCATATCAAACGGTTTTTCGCCAGTCTCCATCCACTGGCTCAGTGCCATACCCGCGCCTCCTGCCGATTGAATACCGATCGAATTGAATCCGGCGGCAACCCAGACGTTGTCCATCTCTGGAGCAAGCCCCAAATGATAGGCATCGTCAGGCGTGAAACTTTCAGGACCGTTAAAAAACGTATGAATGCCAGCAGTTCCCAACATTGGCATACGGTTGACGGCCATTTCCAATATCGGCTCAAAGTGATCAAAATCTTCTGGCAACTGGTCAAATTCAAAGCTGTCGGGAATACCGTCCATTGCCCAGGGTTTCGAATTTGGCTCGAACGCCCCGAGCATCATTTTGCCTGCGTCTTCCTTGTAATAGGCGCATTCATCGGGCACCCGCAACACCGGCAGTTGGCTGAGACCTTCAATGGGCTCAGAGACGATATAGAAATGTTCACAGGCATGTAGCGGCACATTGACCCCTGCCATACGCCCGACTTCATGGCCCCACATGCCGGCACAATTGACCACCATTTCGCACGCTATATGACCCGCAGCGCCGTCTTCTGCCTGCCAATCAACGCCGGTGATCCGCCGGCCTTTGCGCTTCAATCCTATGGCTTTCACCCGCTCTTGTATCAACGCTCCGTTCTGGCGGGCGCCTTTGGCGAGCGCCAGCGCAATATTGCCCGGGTCGCCCTGTCCGTCCTTGGACAGATAGACCCCCGCCTGCACCCCATCGAGATTAAGATGCGGATAGCGGGCCCCGATTTCACTGGGTGTGATTTCTTCTACATCAACACCAAAAGCACGCGCCATCGCCGCTTGGCGAAAAATCTCTTCACGCCGCTCGGTCGTCAACGCCGCAGTGATCGAACCAACGCGTTTGAACCCTGTGGCCACGCCGGTCTCGACCTCAAGCGCGCCGTAGAGCTCTTGTGAATATTTTGCCAGTTTGGTCATATTTGCCGAGGCGCGCAGCTGTGCGATCAGACCCGCGGCATGCCATGTGGTACCCGACGTCAATTGCTTGCGCTCAAGCAACACAACATCGCGCCAGCCGAGCTTGGCCAAGTGGTACGCCACTGAACAGCCAATTACCCCACCGCCGATAATCACCACGCGCGCCTGATTTGGAAGAATAGTCATAGTCAAAACCCCTTTTGGTTTAGATCCTTCAAGACGAAACTACAGTTTATGCCGCCAACAGATCAAACCGCCGACGCAATTCGCCAATATGTGCAGGCCCGATTTCGCAGCACCCGCCAACGATCGTCGCCCCTTGTTGAACCCAGCCATCTGCAAAATCCCCATAGGCCGCCGGCCCTAGATCGGTCCGGGCCTGCAGTACATCCACCGTTGCACCGATATGATCGAATGTAGGAGCAATGCCGGTAAAGCCGTTTGCATAAGCTCCAAACCGATGGCCCATTGCCGCAAGAACCGGCAGGGCGACGTCAATCGCCTCGGGCAGCGAACAATTCAACAGCACCGCGTCGGGCTGATATTGCGCAAGCAGCCCTGCGATGTCCGACAAAGCCTCACCCGAGCGCAGCTTGGTGCCATCTTTATCATCGACGCTCAGTGCCAACCATACCGGTTTACCAGTCACACCGGCCCCCATTAAACCGCCCCGCGCCTGATCGATAGAGGACATGGTTTCCAAAATGTGCAAATCGACAAAAGGCGCTTGCAACTGCGCACAACGGGCATAGACTTCGGCCGCCTGTTCCGCCGCGGGAGCTTTCTCAGGCTGGTAGGAAAAACCCTGCGGCCCGAGACCGCCTGCCACTAATCCCGTGCCGTGGGCGTCCCGCGCCTCGCAAGCCAGACGGCAAGCCAGCTCCATCAGTTCAGGCAAGCGGTCGGTCAGGTCTTTTGGGGCCAAACGATCCGGCAGAACCCCGTAGCTGTTGGTTGTTGCGACATCAGCACCCGCTTTGAAAAAACTGTCATGCACTGCGCGCACCATGTCAGGGGTGTCCAATAAGGCCTGAACCGACCACAAGCCAGTGGCCTTGCCAGCACGGGCAACCAGTTCTTGGCCCATGCCACCATCAAGGAGAGTGAGTTCGCTCATGCTTTCAACCGTTCGTTTTCTGGATCCCAGAGAGGTTGGTCTTGTTGCACCACGGCACGCCTCCTCTCACCATAAATCTCGACCTCCAGCTCGGTTCCGGGCTCCGTGAGATCGGGCCGCAACATCGCCAGTGCCACCGACGCATTGACCCGGTATCCCCAGGCACCGGACGTGGTCTCTCCCACCAATGTGTCACCCTGCCACAGCGTCGACATGTAGGGCGCGTCACAAGTGCCCGCATCGATCACCAAGGTTGCAAAGGCTTTCTTACGACCGCTTTGCTTTTCGCTCAGGATCGCCGCCTTACCGGTGAAATCCTGCGATTTGTCAAGTTTGACAAACCGCTCCAACCCTCCCTCGAGCAAGGTATAATCGGTCGACAGATCGCCCTTCCACGCGCGATAACCCTTTTCGATCCGCAGCGAATTCAGCGCATACATGCCAAACGGTTTGGCCCCTGCGGCCAGAACCGCATCATAAATTGCCGGCATGACCGCATTTTCAGCGTGAATTTCCCAGCCCAGTTCACCGGCAAATGACACCCGGATCAGAAACGCTTTTTGTCCCGCAACAGTCGCCCATTGATGGGTCAGCCAGCCCTGTTCAAGATCGGCGTCACTGATCCCGGCCAACACCGCACGTGAGGTAGGACCCGTGACCACCAGCGTGTCCCGTTCGGTGGTGGTTTCACGCACGTTCACACCTTCGGGTACCGATTTACGGATCAGTTCACCATCATGCCACTGGGCGCTAGCCGCAGTGATCAAAACGAAATTATCCTCGCCCAGACGGATACAGGACAATTCGGTCACAATTCGACCTCGGGTGTCTGAAATATAGATCAGATTCATCCGACCCACTTTCGGGATACCACCGGTACAAAACCCGCGCAGCCAATTATCTGCGCCCTCTCCCTGCAGCCAAAACCGCGAGAACCCCGGCAGGTCCAGCACACCACAGGCATCGCGCACCGCCTCGCATTCCTCGCGGATACGTGCTTCCCACGGGCCGGCACGGTTCCATGTCTGGGTGGTTTCTTCCGAGGTATCGTCGCCGGGCTTGGCGAACCAATTGGCCCGTTCCCAGCCGTTATAGGCCCCCATGACCCCACCCAGTTCAAGCAGCTTGTCATGCACAGGCGACAGTTTTTGATCTCGACCAGCAGGCCATTCATGCCACGGAAAATGCATGCCGTATTCATGGCCGTACACCTCCATGCCTTTGGCCACACAGTACGCTTGGTTGGTATAATCCGTATAGCGGCGCGGATCGCAAGACCACATGTCCCATTCGGTCTGACCCTCAGTGATCCACTCGGCCAGAACTTTACCCGCACCGCCGCCCTGTGCGATGCCAAAGGTAAACACGCAGGCCTCAAACGCATTGGGCACGCCCGGCATTGGGCCAATCAGCGGCATGCCGTCCGGCGCATAGGGGATCGGCCCGTTGATCACCTTATTGACGCCCGCGGTGCCCAATAAAGGTACCCGCGCCATCGCATCTTCAACATACCATTCGAGCCGCTCCAAATCGTCGGGGTAAAGCTGAAAACTAAAATCCTCAGGCAGCGGATCCGAGGGGTTAACCCAATGTGCTTTGCAGTTGCGCTCATAAGGTCCGAGGTTCAACCCGTGCTTTTCCTGCCGCAGGTAATAGCTGCTATCGACATCGCGCAGCAGGGGCAGTTTGTGACCGTTCTCGGCGCTCCAAGCCTCTAACTCGGGGATTTCATCGGTGAGCATATATTGGTGGCTCATCACCATCATCGGCACCGTGCGCCCGCCATAGGGTTTGAACCACTCGCCAACCCTCTGGGCGTAATACCCGGCCGCATTGACCACAAATTCACAACGGATATCGCCCTTTTCGGTCTGCACAATCCAATCGTCGCCGGCGCGCGACACCCCTGTCGCCGGCGTGAAACGCAGAATTTTTGCACCCAAATCCCGCGCCCCTTTGGCCAGCGCCTGGGTCAGCTGGGCAGGATCAATATCACCATCATTGGGATCATAAAGCGCACCGTGCAGATCATGGGTTTCGATAAACGGATAGCGGTTTTTAATCTCATCCACAGCAAGAATATCCAGATCCATACCCTGCGATTTGCCCATGCCTTTGGCGCGCTGAAACTCTTGCATGCGCTCTTTGGAATGCGCCAGCCGGATCGAACCGGTGACGTGATAATTCATCGGATAATCAACGGCAGCGCCCAAACCACGGTAAAGTTCGGTGGAATAGCGCTGCATATTCATCACCGACCAAGAGGTCGAAAAGGTCGGCACATTGCCCGCCGCGTGCCACGTACTGCCGGCGGTTAGCTCATTGCGCTCCAGCAGAACACAATCAGCCCAGCCCGCTTTGGCAAGATGATACAGGCAAGACGCGCCAACCGCGCCGCCTCCGATGATCACAACGCGCGCGGTTGTTGGAAATTCTGCCATGGTCTTAAACCCTCCTATTGCCAGGCCATGCGGGCTGCAAGCCCACCAAATGCAACTGCCGAAATTTTCTCTAGTCTTCGTTCATGACGCTGAAGATGCGTCGATACTGTTCCCGCCAGCACCCCGTAGCCGATTGTGACAATCAGACCCGTCGAGGTAAAAAGCCCGCCAAGCAACAACATTTGTTGCCAAACCGGACCCACCGCCGGATTGGTAAACTGCGGCAGGAACGCCAGAACAAACAGCGCCACTTTTGGGTTTAGGATATTGGTCATAAAACCTTGGATGACCGCACGGCGCATCCCCTTGGCCCCGCGGGCCGACAGCGGCGCGCCAGCCCCAGCCCACGCTCGCCATGCCAGAACTGCCAGATAGACGGCCCCCAGATAACGCAGCGCATCATAGGCCCAAACGTGGCTGTGCAACAGGGCGGCAACCCCCATCGCCGCCAGCGCAGTGTGCAACAGACTGCCCAGAGAAATCCCGAGAGCGGCCGCCATGCCGCGGCGCTTGCCCCCGCGCAGACCCGACGCCAACACGAAACCCACATCGGCACCCGGCGTTACGTTCACCAAAATACCGGCTAGCATGAATGGCACCAGCAGAATGGGATCAAGTGGCAGGCCAAACATCCTCTCAATACCGCGCTATTTGAGACGCTTGGCAGGTAATATCATAATAATCACCCTTGTCTTTCACAAAGATATGTCTGGCGGTGCGCATGCCGGTTGCCCCGTCCAGCGCGCCGGCACCAACCGAAGTGCGCCCCTCATCGTCCAGTTGATAAAACAAGCTCGATCCGCAATCTTTGCAGAACCCACGCCGCGCCACATCCGAGGATCGATACCACATTAACCCCTGCGATTGGCGCAGATGTAACTGTGGGGTCGGCACCGAAGTGGCCGCCCAATAATGCCCCGAGGTTTTGCGGCATTGCCCACAATGGCACGCAACAACATCGCGCAGCCTGCCAGACAATTCAAACACCACCGCGCCGCATTCACAAGACCCTGTAATCGACATAATCTATGCTCCTTTTGAAAAATGAGATGTGCCCAGCAATAGGCCATAAAGTATAAAACAAACCGCCATAATGCGACGCAAACTGGCGTTGAACACGGCGTTGAGCGCGGTGCGCCCAAGACCAGCCCCCAACGCGCAATAGCCGACATAACTTAGAGTGGTCAGGCTCAGAGCGGTGGGCACGATCACCCACATCTGGGACATCACGGGCAGGTCAGGCTGGATGAACTGGCTGAATGCGGCAAGATAGCCTGCCACCGATTTGGGGTTGATCGTGGCCACCATAAACGCCCGCAAATACAGCTGTCGCGGGTCTGGGGCCAAATTGGGCAGCGGTTGGCTGGCGGTGCGCCAGCCGCGGATCCCAAGATAGATCAAAAACCCCGCGCCCACCCATTTGAGCATCACAAATGCCGTTGGGGATGCAGCAATCAACGCCGTTATACCAAACGCCGACAGCGTCAGAAAAAGACTGGCTTGGGTCAAAATTGCAGCCACGCAAATTAACGAGACGCGGAACCCACTGGCCATGGCAACCGAGATACAGTTCACGGCGTTTGGCCCGGGTGTGGTGACAAAAAGTACCCAGAAACTGGCGAATATGATCCATGCCTCGAAACTCATCGCCACCTCAATACACCGGTGGGGCGATCACCCAGATCGCCACTGCAGCAGTGTCATAGGGGTTGTTCCACTCATGCGCTTCGCCGCGAATTCTAAAACTATCACCCGGCCCAACGGTAAAGCCCCGCCCTGCAATTACCAGATCTAGTTGGCCCGACAAAATATAGCCGACTTCTTGAGTTGGCCGTGTGACAATGCCACCACTGTGGCTGTATGGGGCAAAGGTAGAATGCACCATCTCAAAATCATCGGTCAAATCCGGTGACAGCAACTCCTCAACCAATCCCGACGCTTTGTCCCCGATGGGGCGGCGTGCGCCTTGACGTACGATATATCCCGCCTCCTGTGGTGCTGCATGAGCCTGACCAAACAGCATGGACACAGAAACCTCTAAAGTGGCTGCCAATTGCCGCAAATCACTGATTGAGGGTTGCGACAAATCCCGCTCAACCTGACTGAGCCAGCCCACCGAACGCCCCAAAGCGGTCGCAAGCTCACTCAGTGTCAGCCCGCGCGCTTTGCGCAGGGCGCGCAAGTCAGCGCCAAGGGTTTCACCCGCAGATTCTAAGCTGTGCAGCATGGCTGCTCCATGAAAAAAGTTATCTTTTTTTCATCTATACCTGTTTCGTGAAAATTTACCAGTAATTTTCATCCGCCAGAAAGTGGGGTATCATGCACCCGTGAAAACGTCTTCGCCAGGATATCCTGCAATGCCTCGGCATCCCGGCAGTCAAAGGCATCCCGCTGGTGGCTATCGATATCAAACACCCCCAACAGAGCACCAGATCCCGTATAGACCGGTAATACCAGCTCTGACTGGGTGCGACTGTCGCATGCGATATGATCCTTAAAAACAGTCACATCCGAAACACGTTGAATTTCACCACTGCGCGCCGCAGCGCCGCAGACACCGCGCGAAAAGGGGATCACAAGACAGCCATGGCCACCCTGATAAGGCCCGATTTTCATCACCTGCGGAGCCACAACCCGGTAAAAACCTGTCCAATCAAACCGTGCATCCGAAAAATGCACCTCGCAGGCCACCGTTGCCATCAGCGCAACGGGATCTGTTTCACCCTCGGTCAGTGCGGCAATGGTTTTGGCCAGCAGCGCATAGTCCACCATCCTTTCAGACCCGCTCAATCGCCATAGCGGTGCCCTCGCCCCCGCCAATACAAATGGCCGCCACACCGCGCTTCAATCCACGAATTTCCAACGCATTCAGCAAGGTCACAAGAATACGCGCCCCCGACGCTCCAATCGGATGTCCCAAGGCGCAGGCGCCGCCATTGACGTTGACGCTATCACGAGACAGGCCAAATTCATGCATAAACACCATTGGTACCACGGCAAAGGCCTCGTTGACCTCCCATAGATCAACATCGCTGGCATCCCAACCGATCCGCGCCAACAACTTTTGCACTGCGGGGATCGGCGCAGTGGAAAACCATTCTGGCGCCTGCGCGTGACTGCTATGCCCCACGATGCGCGCCCGAATATTCAAACCCGCGGCTTGGGCGTGATCGACATCAGCGAGTACCAAGGCCGCAGCCCCGTCCGAAATAGAGGAGGCATTGGCCGCCGTCACCGTGCCACCATCACGAAACGCCGGTTTAAGATGCGGGATTTTTTCAGGCCGCGCCGTGCCTGGTTGTTCATCGGCATCCACCACCAAGTCACCGCCACGGGTCGGAACAGTGACGGGGGTGATCTCATGTGCGAAAGCACCGCTGTCTTGGGCCGACAGAGCCTTACTGAGAGATCCCACCGCATATTCATCCTGCGCTTGGCGGGTGAGTTGAAATTTTTGTGCACAATCCTCGGCAAAACTTCCCATCAAGCGGCCTTTGTCATAAGCATCCTCCAACCCGTCAAGGAACATGTGATCAATCACCTGCCCATGGCCGATGCGCGCTCCCCCGCGCATTTTGGGCAGAAGATACGGCGCATTTGACATGCTTTCCATACCGCCCGCCGCAACCAGATCAGCTTGACCCAAAGCGATCTGGTCATGGGCAATCATCGCCGCCTTCATCCCAGACCCACACATTTTATTCAATGTTGTGGCAGGCACCTCTTCGGCCAAATCCGCCGCAAATCCGGCTTGTCGCGCCGGTGCCTGACCCTGACCGGCGCCCAACACACAGCCCATTATGACTTCATCTACAGTTGTACACCGTGCATCGTTAAGAGCAGCCTTAAGGGCAACACCCCCAAGGGACGCAGCCGTGACATCCCGAAATACCCCCTGAAAACCGCCCATCGGGGTGCGGGCTGCACCCGCAATAACAACCTGTTGCAAATCTGTTCTCCCGGTCCACACACTTTGAAACAGATTAGTAAGGATTCTGCGTTAGCTTGCAATCACTGACCAGCATGGCAAGAGGTTTTTATGGCACTATCGAGCAGGTATCGCGGCAAAGTTTTGGTCGTGACCGCACATATGACGCATATAGATGCGGCCGTAGCAATTCAATTCAAGGATGAGATTCGAGCCGAAATTGATGATACGGCCCAGCATGTAATTTTGGATCTAGCTGAGGTCGATTTTATTGACTCGAGCGGGCTCGGAGCAATTGTCGCATCTATGAAACAACTCAAGGGCGACAAAAAACTGGACCTTGCTGGTTTGACACCAACCGTTGCAAAAGTTTTCCAGCTCACTCGAATGGATACGGTTTTTAAAATTCACACATCTGTTGATAAGGCTTTGTCAAATGACGGCAATTGAACGAGCATTAAAACGAGCGCGTCTTGGGGACGATACTGGATGCGTCTGCATACCCAGCGCGGGTAAATTGCTGTTGCGGTATACAAGCAGTAATCTTGGCACCCGTCAGGCAATGAAGGCCCTGCTTCATGGTCTCAATCCATGGCAACTCAGCGCAACGGATCAGGGAAAAATTCAGGTCGCTCTGGTTGAAGTACTAAATAATATCGTCAAACATGCCTATAGAAATCAGGGTAGTGGTATCATTGAAATCACCTGTCAACCATTCCCTGCCCATCTGGGTTTTGAGATTACAGATTCTGGCATTCCACTGCCCGCTCACTGTCTTACAAATGACCATATGTCCGCTGTTGATATTCAGGCCTCTTTGCCCGAAGGCGGGTTTGGCTGGTTCCTGATCCGCCAGCTCAGTTATGATATCACCCACGAGCGCCACAAAGGGAAAAATCATCTGTATCTTAAAATTCGGCTGGAAGACCCACCAGCGCAGCTTGCTTAAGTGCACAGCCTCCAGACCAACTTACGCAAGCACGACCGAATTTTTCAACCTGCCCAATAAAGTAACGCAGTGGTCTTTGTGGCCGCAGTGTTTGAACGTCATCACATCGGTGCTGTAGATCGCCTGCGCTTGGCAACCAACGGCACCAATGCTATGCCCTTCCAGTAGAGTGAACGGCCCGCGCTTTAGGGCATCGAATAAAATCTACCGAGGGACAGCATGCGAAATTTCCAAAAACCCGGCCGTTCGGCTGTTTTCTCAGAAAACGGCATGTGCGCTACGTCGCATCCTCTGGCCGCACAGAGCGCTATCAACATCTTGCAACAGGGCGGCAATGCAATGGATGCCGCAATCGCCGGTGCGGTGCTGTTGGGTTTTTGCGAGCCGCAAATGACCGGACTTGGCGGCGATTGCTTTGTGCTGTTCTCACCCGCCGGCAGCGATGATATCAAGGCTTTGAACGGGTCCGGCCACGCACCGCAACAGGCCAGCGCCGCAGAACTGCGTGCGCAGGGTCACCAAACCGTTCCGGTTGCCAGCGCACACGCAGTGTCTGTGCCCGGAGCTGTTGGCGCATTTTGCCAATTAGCACAAGACTGGGGGGCTTTAGGGCTCGATCAGGTTTTGGCGCCCGCTATCCACTACGCCGAGGCTGGCGTGCCGGTCGCGCCAAGGGTCGCATTAGACTGGCAAAAAGATCAAAATAGGCTGCAATCAGACGGACTTCGGTTTTTCTTGCCAGAAGGGACCGCACCCAAAGCCGGACAATTGTTCCGGGCCCCGGGACAGGCAGACGTCTTGCGGCGCATTGCCAAAGACGGCGCAAAGGCCTTTTACGAGGGCGAAGTTGCCGACGATATGCTGCAGACGTTGCGCGCGATGGGCGGTGTCCATCAAGCTGAGGATTTCATCTCGGAAAAACCTGATTATACCACCCCCATCTGCGGCGATTACAAGGGAACAGAGTTGGTCGAACATCCGCCCAACGCGCAGGGCGCGACGGCCATCTTGATGTTGAATATGCTGTCGCATTTCAACCTCTCTGGTCTTGATCCCTTTGGAGCCCAACGCACCCATATCGAGGCAGAGATCGCCAAACTGGCCTATAACGCCCGCAACCGTTTTATCGCCGACCCTCGGCATATGGCGCGTGAAGACTATTTGACCGACCCCAAAACCGCGACTGCTCTGGCGGCCTTGGTGAATCCATCGAGCGTGATACAGGCGGTTGACCGCATTACCGAGACCGTTCACAAAGACACAATCTACATCACCGTCGTAGACAAAGACCGGATGGCGGTGTCGCTGATCTATTCAATTTTTAATGGTTTTGGATCAGGCATTGCATCTGAAAAATTTGGTATTCTTTTCCAAAATCGCGGAGCCGGCTTTAATCTGACGCCCGGGCACCCGAACGAGTTGGGCGGTGGGAAGCGGCCTATGCATACAATTATCCCAGGGATGCTGCGCCAAGACCAAAGCATGCTCATGCCTTTTGGCGTGATGGGCGGCCAGTACCAATCAAACGGCCACACCAGATTTGTCAGCAATATGATTGATTTTGGTATGGACCCCCAAACTGCGATCGACGGACCGCGCAGCTTCTTTGAGAATGGCACCCTCAATCTAGAAACCGAATACGAGCCAAAAACTGCGGCAGAATTGACAGACCTAGGTCACACGGTTAGCTGGGCTGACGCTCCAATCGGTGGGGCTCAGGCAATCACATGCCACGCCAGCGGTGTGCTGGAAGGTGCCTCGGATCCACGTAAAGACGGCTGTGCTTTGGGGTATTGAACCGCAGATCCGGCCATTTCATCCGGCCCGAGCAAATCAATTCATATTAAAGTAGAGCGGGTATTGTCCGTTTTCAAACGGACCGAACAGGTCTGGAATATCTGGATGACCTACCGGCTCTCCGGAAGCATCCACAATAAGATTTTGCTCTGAAACATATGCGACGTAGAAACTTTGTTCATTTTCAGCCAGAAGATGATAAAATGGTTGTTCTTTGATCGGACGGCTGCCTTCTGGAATCGCTTCGTACCATTCATCGGTGTTGTCAAACGTTGGATCAACATCAAAAATAACGCCGCGAAACGGGTATTTTTTATGCCGGACAACCTGTCCCAAATGATACTTTGCCTGTGTTGCAGCCATTGAAGCCCCCTGTTGGTATTGCTATTAAACTCAAAGCATGTGACTTGTCCATTAACAGTCCTCATTTTTTACAGAAGCGTGCGTTGGCTTTAGCTCTTACAGTCCTTGAAATCGTAACGCCTGTGTTTCTTTTGGCGGGTATCGGATATACTTGGGTCAAACTCGGTTTCGAATATCGTGTCCAGTTTGTGACCCAGATCGTTATGACATTGGCGGTGCCCTGTCTGATCTTTGTGTCTTTAATGCAAACCGAAATCACCCCAAAAATGTTGACCGATATTTCAATGGCGACGGTCATGGCCTATCTTGGTGTTGCAGTTGTCGGCTTTGTGGTGCTCAAAGCTTTTGGCCTGTCGCAACGGACGTTCCTGCCGACCCTTTTGTTTGGCAATACCGGCAATGTCGGCATGCCTTTGGCATTTTTTGCCTTTGGTCAGACCGGTCTGAGCTATGCGATCGTTGTGTTTGCCATCATGGCAATTATCTCTTTCACCTTTGGTGTCTGGCTGGTGGCGGGTGGTGGCGGCCTTGGCAAACTGTTCAAAGAACCCTTGATTCCCGCGACCCTTTTGGGTGGTATTTTCATGGTGCAGGGCTGGCAAACGCCGGTTTTTTTAACCAACTCCCTGACCCTATTGGGCCAAATGGCCATTCCTTTGATGCTTATCACACTGGGGGTTGCAGTGGCAAGGTTGCGCTCCAACCGATTGACACAAGCCATCGCGCTGGCACTCATCAAATTGATCATTTGCAGTGCCGCGGCCTGGGCTGCGGGGCGGTATTTTGACCTCGAGCCGGTTGCTTTTGCCATTCTGGTCTTACAATTGACGACGCCTGTGGCGGTTACATCCTATTTACTGGCAGAAAAATATGGCGCAGATGCGCAGTCTGTTGCTGGGCTGGTTGTGGTTTCAAGCCTCATGTCTGTACTGAGCCTGCCGGTTTTGATCACAATTCTACTTTAGGCATAGGAATATGGTTCTCTAACCACAACTTTTAGTATACGAGTGAGCGCATCGTAATAGATGAGTTAGATATGACGAAATCCATTTATGCCCTACTGATCCTCCTATTGGTTGCAGGCTGTAGCTCGCGGTATTCAAGAGCGCCAAGCCAGATGGAGAATGCCTGCGCAATCTTGGACCAGCGACCGCAATTTGTCCGCGCCTTTCGCGCCTCTGAACGCAAATGGGGCGTGCCAATCCACGTGCAAATGGCCACCATCCATCAAGAGAGTAAATTCATTCGAAATGCCAAAACCCCCCGCAGATATTTCTTAGGGATTATCCCACGCGGCCGCGTCAGTTCTGCCTATGGCTATGCGCAAGCGCTGGACGGAACCTGGGATGATTATCGCAAGAAAACTGGGCGACGCTGGGCGCAGCGCAGTGATATAGGCGATGCTGCGGATTTCATCGGTTGGTATATGACAAAGAGCAAGAAACGGAACGGCATTGCCCTATCGGACGCGCGCAATCAATACCTTGCCTATCACGAAGGACACACAGGATATTCGCGCGGCACACATCTGCGAAAAAGTTGGTTGATTTCAGTCGCAGATAAGGTTTCGAGACGCAGTGATAAATATCGTGCCCAATTGCGAACTTGTCCGGTCTGACCTGCCAATCCTGTCTGGCTTGTTAATTGCGTCTGGCATTGGTGTTATGCGTGATATTGAACAAACTGGATCCGAGCGCCATGCCGGTTTGAAAATCACCTAATATCATGGTAGTGGTCCCACCATTGGCATCGCGAACCACCCATTGACGCAAGACCGGCTCGGGGCCGATAAAGACGAGTTCAACGCGACCCTGATCAGGGTGGCCTGGGTCCTCGACGCTGACAACGGTCACCGCACCTTCGACCTCATGCCCCACCACCATCGGCGAAGAGGCCAAGTCGATATTCTTGGCCAGAATGATCGCAAGTGGCGTCCGTTTCAAAGGGTATATTACCGGATCTTGATTGCCTTTATCATCAAAAATTGCCAACCGTCCCGACGAGGCGAGCACTAGCGCATTGTTTGGCGGGTTGTATTCAAATCGCATTCTTCCCGGTCGTTTTATATAAATTTTGCCTTGCGAGACGGAACCATCATCATTGATCTGAGAGAACTCAAATTCAGCCGTCGTGATCCCGTTTAAGTAGGCGGACAAATCACGCAGCGAAATTTTCTCGGCGAATGCCGGTGCAAATTGGGTCAGAAACAACAGGACAAGTAAAACATAACGAATAGGGTTCATTCGACTATCCTAACAGGTATTCGCACCATTGGCAGTGAACATTTTCGTGACCAGATTGGTGTCGCCCTCACAGGTATATTACTGGGCCTCCGGGATCAGTATCTCGCGTTTGCCCACATGGTTCGCCCCCGAGACCAGACCTTCGCTTTCCATCTGCTCAACCAATCGGGCTGCCTTGTTATATCCTATCGCCAATTTGCGCTGAATATATGACGTTGAGCATTTGCGATCATTGATGACAACTGCCACGGCTTGATCATATAAAGCGTTCTCGCCTTCTGATCCGTTGCCGAGCCCCAAAACCAAGTCAATATCACCACTTTTTTCCTGATCGAGGCCATCTAGGACTTTATTTACATATTCTGGCGGTCCAAAGGTTTTCAAATAGCTGACAATCTCTTCGACCTCTTCATCACTCACAAAGGGACCGTGGCAGCGGCTGATTTTTGCCCCTCCCGCCATGTAAAGCATGTCCCCCATACCCAAAAGTTGCTCGGCGCCCATTTCGCCCAAAATCGTTCGGCTATCGATTTTTGACGTTACCTGAAATGAAATCCGGGTGGGAAAATTGGCTTTGATCGTGCCAGTAATCACATCGACTGACGGGCGTTGCGTCGCCATAATCAGGTGAATACCCGAGGCGCGCGCCATCTGCGCGAGGCGCTGGATGCAGGCCTCAATTTCTTTACCCGCCACCATCATCAAATCGGCCATCTCATCGACCACGACAACAATATAGGGCATTTTTTCTGGAGAGAATTCCTCGGTTTCAAAAATTGGCTCGCCGGTTTCATCATCAAAACCGGTCTGCACTGTCCTGCTGAACAGTTCATTTTTTGCCAGCGTATCTGCAACCCGGCCATTAAAGCCGTCGATATTCCTGACCCCCATTTTTGACATCCGGCGATACCGTTCCTCCATCTCGCCGACCACCCATTTAAGCGCCACCACAGCTTTTTTGGGATCGGTCACCACGGGCGATAACAGATGGGGAATGCCATCATATACACTTAATTCTAGCATTTTAGGGTCGATCATTATCATCCGGCATTCATCTGGGGTCAACTTGTAAAGCAACGACAAAATCATGGTGTTGATCGCCACCGATTTACCCGACCCGGTGGTGCCTGCAATCAACAGGTGCGGCATCTTTGCCAAATTTGCCACCACCGGATCACCGGCAATATCTTTACCCAAAGCCAGTGGCAGCTTCTGCGCACTGTCACCAAAATCCCGACTGGATAAAATTTCGCGTAACACAACTTTTTCGCGGTGCTCATTGGGCAATTCAATTCCGATCACCGAGCGGCCCGGAACCGTCGACACCCGTGCCGACAGGGCAGACATTGAGCGTGCAATATCGTCGGACAATCCAATCACGCGGCTCGCTTTAAGACCTGGCGCTGGCTCGAGCTCGTACATGGTCACCACGGGTCCTGGCCGCACGCTGACAATATCGCCTTTCACCCCGTAGTCATCCAACACCGACTCGAGCATGCGCGCGTTCTCTTCCAAGGCCTCATCTGACAACTGGTGAGGCACGATATCAGACCCATCCGCTAACAGTGCCAGCGGTGGTAGCTCATAACTAGGGCTACTCTGGTCTTCAAATTGCAAAGCAGGCTGTGCCTCTGCCGCCGCCCGCGTTGATGCCTGCAATGCTTTGCGTTGGGTATGGTGAACCACTTTTCTGTTTGAAGCTTCTGTTGGCAGCCCCATGTGGACAGGACCAGAGCCATCCTGCGTCTCTAAATCCAAGCTGAGAGCCTGATTAAAATCAGAAGCCGGCGATAATGGCTGCGTATGCAAATTGGGTTCTGAGCCAAACCCGCTCAGTGCGTCTGTCTGCCACGCGGCTGCATTGTCCGAGACAGTTGGGCTTTGCGGATCCATCGGCGACGGCACCATCTCTTCATGTGACCCGGGGGATTGAGTGACCCTTGATTTGATCACATTGGCGATTTTCACTTTAATCTGCGCATCATCCGGCATGTTTTCAAGCCGGATATCTGGCGCGCGTTCAACCAGTTCTGCCTGCGGCAGAGGCCGAGTGGCCGGGGCAATCAATGGTTCGGTACGTTGCACAAATCCCGGCATACGGGACAGAAATGACAAACCTTCCGGAGCGGCATTAGCTGTGCCGCCGTCAGATTGACCGTAGACATCTGAACCATTTTGCGACCGCGCGCCCCCCATGCCCTGAACCGTCACAGGACTTTGATCTGAATGGTTTTGGGCGGCATGGGTTTGGGCGGCATGGGTTTGGGCCAACCTTCGCTTTTGTTGGGCCTGTTGAGCAAGGCGTAAGGTCCCAACTGTGCCGCGGCCCAAAAGCTGCATCAAGCGATCATAAGAAAGTATAATGCCAACCAATAAAAACCGCCCGCAGGCGCGCAACTCGGACAGAGAAAAACCCAGTAAAAACGAGAGGGCTCCGACAATGACCAGCGCTAGAAGCACCGATAGAATCTTGACACTCCACGCCAGATCAATGGGCAAACTGTTCAGTAAAAGACCCACCACGGTATCGCCAAATAAACCACCCAAACCATAGCTATGCGTCCAGCCACCCCATGGCACCAATGTCGATGCATACATCGAGCTTAAAGCCAGCACCACCGGAAGGAAAACAATCCGTCCCAACCCACGGTCAGATCCAGCATGACATATAAAACGAACGCCCCATACACCCAAGACCAGCGCGAAGACCCAGCTGCTCCAGCCGATAATCATAAAAATCGGCGCGGCAATCGAGGCCCCGATATGCCCCAAAAAGTTCTGTACCGGCACATCCGTCACCGCCATAAAGCTGGGATCTTCAGGGCTATAACTGACAATCATCGCCGTCATAAGACCCGCCAACCCTACAAGAATTAGACCAAACAATTCTTTGCCTCGTTTCTCGATCATCGCCTGCATACTGCTGTCAAAAAGCGGGTCTCGGTCACGTGCTTGATATGCCATCTTAGCCTCGTTCTGTTAGGGCCAAAGACAGTCGCGCAACAGCGTAAGCCCGCGCACCATCTCTGGTTTTGGGGCCACAAGAGCGACCCGAATATAGGATTTCCCGGGATTCTGTCCGTCGATTTCTTTTGCCAGATAGGCTCCAGGCAGTACCCGCACACCGGACGATGTCCATAGTTTCAGCGCCGCCTGCTCCCCGTCTTCAACTGGTAGCCAAAGAAAAAAACCGCCAGGCGGGCTGCGATACTCGGAAACGGATGCAAAAATCTCGTCGGCAAGCGCATATTTTTCATCATACAGTCGACGATTTTCAACCACATGCGTCTCATCCGACCAAGCGCGTTCAGCAACCCGAACTAAGGGCAGTGGTAAGGGCGCACCCCCATAGGCCCGTAACTGCTTGATACGCGCCAAACTGCGCGGCCCGCCGGCCACAAACCCCGACCGCAAGCCCGGCAAATTAGAGCGCTTGGACAGCGAATGGAAGGCAACAACACGTTCCGGATCTGCGGCCATTCGCGCAGCAATCTCAAGGCCACCCACAGGCGCCGACCCACGATAGATTTCACTATAACACTCATCGGCAAAAATCTGAAAATTATACTTTTCCGCCAGCGCGATAAGATCGCGCCAATACTCGGCACTTGCAATCGCCCCTTGCGGGTTTGAGGGCGAACACAGGTAAACAATCGCAGTCCGCTCTAAAATCGTCGGATCGACCGAACAAAAGTCAGGCAAATAATTGGTCGTCTCGGTCGCCGGAACAAACACCGGTTCGGCACCGACCGACATCGCTGCCACCATATAGACCTGATAGAACGGGTTGGGGATCAAAACCACGGATCGCTTACCCTGTTTTTGTTCGGGGCAAAGCGCCATTGCGGCATTGTAAAGCCCCTCGCGGGTCCCGTTCAATGCCATCACTTGAGTGGCCGGATCTAGGTTCACCCCAAAGCGCCGTGCCAACCAATCTGTGATTGCACACAGCAATTCTGGCGCACCATCATTGGGGGGATATTTTTGAAACTCTCCCACATGCTGTGCCAGCGTTTGCTGCACCCATTCAGGAAAGGGATGTTGCGGCTCGCCAATGGTCATCTGCACGGCCTCTCCACCGGGCACATGGCCATCCAACAGCGTCCGCAAACGCGGAAACGCATAGGCCGGTAGGTTCGAGAACCGCTCGGAAAACATCTGTTATAGCCTCAACATTCGGAGTCATCTCGCTCCAATTGAAATAAAGTATACGATATTGTGCGGACTTCGTCCAGAAAAACCAGTGAATCAATAGAGATAGCTGACGCAAACGATCATTTGAGCTCGTAAATGTCGTCCAATTAAAAACCCCACTTGAAAAGTGAGGTTTTGGACCGCTTTATACGGGCAAATTTACGGCTAGGTTCACGACCCAATCTGGTTAAAATCAGTTCGACCAACCCCAAAATCCACATGAGATCACAGTGTCACAACACAATCTCATTCAGACGCTCAATGTGGACGGGTTTCCATCTCTGCGCGAACCTGCTGACGCAACAGATCAATCGGAATAGTCTGGCCATCGCGTTTGAAATACCAATACGTCCAACCATTACAGCTTGGTGCCCCCTCTAAGGCTGCACCAACCTGATGAATGGACCCCTTGACGTCATCTCCGATCAAGGTGCCATCAGCCCGCACTTTTGCCTTGTGACGGCCATTCATCGACAGTAGTTCCTCGCCTGGGCGCAACATGCCACGTTCAACCAACTGACCAAAAGGCACCCGCGGTTCCGCGCGTTTTGCAGCCGTGACCTGCAGGGCTTCACGGTCGAATTTCCGGATTTTTGCAATGCGCGCCTTCGCCACTTTGCGGTATTTTGCCTCGCGCTCAATTCCAATGAATTCGCGGCCCAGCATTTTCGCCACTGCACCCGTGGTGCCAGTGCCAAAGAACGGATCAAGCACCACATCGCCCGGATTGCTGGCCCCCAATAAAACCCGATGCAAGAGCGATTCTGGTTTCTGCGTTGGATGCGCCTTATCACCCGCGGCATCTTTCAGCCGCTCATGTCCGGTACAAATTGGCAGTACCCAGTCGCTGCGCATCTGAATGCCTTCGTTCAGTGCTTTCAGTGCTTCATAGTTAAACGTATATTTTGCACCTTCAGATTTTGACGCCCAGATCATTGTCTCATGCGCATTGGTAAACCGTTTGCCACGAAAATTTGGCATAGGATTCGATTTACGCCAGACAACGTCGTTCAATAACCAATACCCTTGATCTTGCAACGCCGAGCCAACCCGAAAAATATTGTGATACGATCCAATGACCCAGATCGCTCCAGTCGGCTTGAGCAATCGGCGCGCGGCTTTGAGCCAAGCGGTGGTAAAGCGGTCATAAGCCGCAAAAGACGAAAACTGGTCCCAATCATCATCCACCGCATCAACAAGAGAATTATCGGGTCTATGCAAGTCACCCTTAAGCTGGAGGTTATAGGGTGGATCGGCAAAGATCAGATCTACCGATGCCTCGGGCAGGCTGTTCATCACCTCAATGCAGTCGCCCGCAAGGATCGTATTTAGTGGCAGCGCCGCTGCACTTTTCGTTTTGGTCAGTTGTGTCATTTCATGCCTCAATATCCGGTGCATTTTTACACTCGGTCTTCACCCCTAGGATGAGTCAAAGCTGATTCGCAGTCAATTTGTTTTTAAATCAGAGGCTTAGTTATTTTTCTGGATACAAGATATTGTGGACAGGTTTAAACGAACGTCTATGGTGTGGGGTCACACCTAGGCTTTGCAGCGCCATTTTATGCGCTTTGGACGGATATCCGGCGTTGCTGTCCCAACCATAGCCGGGAAAATCTGCGGCCAAAGCGCACATGATCCGGTCCCGGGCCACCTTTGCGACGATGGATGCCGCAGCAATTGACAGCGAACGTGCATCGCCTTTTACAATCGTTTCCGCTGAAATTTTTAACCCGCGCGGGATCATATTACCATCAATCAGCACATGATCGGGTCGCTGTGGCAACTCATCAATTGCGCGCTGCATCGCCAGATGCGAAGCCCGCAAAATATTCAGCTCATCGATCTCAGCAACGCTTGCATGGGCCACTGCAACCTGTGCCATAAGCCATATATCATCAGCTATTTCAGCCCGGCGTCTTGCGGTCAGTTTCTTTGAATCATTCAAGCCCTGCGGGATACTCTGCGAGTCTAAAATCACCGCAGCAGCGGTCACAGGCCCAGCCAATGGCCCCCGCCCCACCTCATCCACCCCGGCAACGTACTGCAGCCCCCGCTGCACCGCCGCCTGCTCAAAGGTGTAATCCGGTTGTCCCATGATCGTCGTCAGACCCCAGATTGGGCACCTGCGCAAGATAAAACTGTTGCCTTCCGTGCAAATCGCATCCGTTGGTTAAGCGTCCGCACCATGCCCAAGGATACCGTGCCAGGGGGCCTGCTGTGACGTAACGGACCGCTTATATACGGATCAAAATTCCTTGCGCCTCACGACCGTTTTCTCGAAATATCAAATCAGTGCTCACGACCTATCACTCAAAGAGGTGCTCAAATGGTTCTTGACGGCGTAACCCCGATAATCTTGGTCGTGGTACTGGGTTTTTTCAGCGCAAAACTTCAGATGTTCAGTCTAAGCAGTGCCAAGGAACTAAACCGTATGGTGTTTTTCTTTGCGCTGCCAATGTTCTGTATCAATCTGATCACAAATGCAAATTTCGAAAAGTTCAATTTCATCCTGCTCGCTTGCTATGTCTTTTCACAGGCCGTGACCGGAACAATCGGAAGCCTCGTGGCGCATCGCTTTTGGAAATTACCGCTGAAAACATCGGTTTTAATCGGCCTTGCAACAACCTTGTCAAATCACGTGCTTTTTGTCCTGCCAATCGCACAGAACCTCTTTGCAGGGTATATTATCGACCAAATCAGTGCGATCATTATTGTTGACACCATCCTCATTGCGCTGATCGTCATCTCCGTCTTGGAAGGGCTGACCAGCCAAAGTATGTCTTTGTTCGGCATTCTGGGACGTCTGTCGAAAAACCCGCCCGTTCTGGCAGTTTTCGCCGGTCTTTTAATGGTGGCACTTGCGATTGAATTGCCGGTGTATTTAACCAAGTTAGTCACGTTTTCAGCTTATGCAGCCGCACCTACAGCGCTTTTTTCGATGGGAATTGTCATTTATAACACCCCGATACTGGCGCAATTGAAATTCGCTGTGGCCATTTCTAGTATCAAAGTCATTCTGCAACCACTGGTCTTTATGATCATTGCCGGCGGCCTGTTACATCAATCCGCCGAGATGCTTAAACCTGGCCTCATGGTTGCCGTTGGCCCCAGTGGAACGATGGTCTTGGTATTTGCATCCGCCTATAATGTTGATCCAAAGCCGCTGGCTCCGGTGGTTGTTTTATCATTTCTGATATCAATTCCGCTGCTGTGCCTCACTTTGCTGCTGTAATCAGCCATGCCTGCAGAGCCGCAGTTATTCCGCAGCTTGGCGCGCACAAAAACACGAGCTTTGAATCGTCTGATCCGCCCGTGCCTGCGCGATATCCAGCGCCGGTTTAATCATTGCTGCAAGCCTTGTTTCCCCCATTTTTAGATAACACATATATAAGCCCTGCAGAGCCCAGATGTTATTAGGATGCTGGTTGGATCGGATCACCGTCTGCTCCAGACCAAGGTCAGCGCGATAGGCGGCAGCGGCCTCCTCAAAATGCCCCTGCTCTAGTAAAAGCGCCCCCAACGCATGGCGACCCGGTTGCATCCATCCCCAAGGCTCATCATAGGGCAGCGCATCTTCCAGCACGACCGCCTGGCGCAAATGGGCAAAGGCACGATCAAAATCACCAGTGCGATATAACAATTCACCCGCCAACATCTCGCGCCCTACTGCCAAAATATCCCGACATCTCACCGTATGCATATACCGCTGTTTCGGCACGTTCGGGATTGCCGCCTCAAACAGTGCCTGTTCCGAGGTTGCGGCGTCGATCTGACCCAAAACGGCATGGGCAACGGCCCTGCCATAATGAACCATCGCGGTGGTCATAGCGTAAGTCTCGCGATCCGCAGGCAGCGTAAGCCCCAGCAATTCTTGCCAACGACCAAACCGGATATAGGCATGAACATAGATCGATAGATAGCCTTCTACCACGTTCGCCATGCGCGGATATTCCCAGCGCAGATATTCCTCCGGCACCGTTTCAGCCAGCGCCGCCACCGCTTCCATAGCCGCATCATAATGCCCTAAAAACATCGCGCCATACAGTTTAAAATGATAATTATGCACCCGGTAAAGCGTGTAAATATTCATTGGCCCTGCGTAGGCAAGGTATTTTTCATCCGCAACGATGCCTGCATGATTGGCCGCGACCACCGCCTGATAATCGCCGCACAAAACGTAAATATGCGTCGACATATGCTCAAGATGACCCGCATCAGGCACCAAGCCACGCAACTCATCCGCCACCCTTAGGGCTTTTTCAGGCTCGGGCGACATCTCCATCAAGTGAACGTAAAGATGCCAGATACCCGGGTGAAAAGGACCCGATACGGCGCGGACACCAGCAATCTGTGTTTCCAGCATCTGCCGACATTCAATCGTATCTGCATCCGGATTCGGCACCCCCTCGCAGAGGTCCCACATAAGCCAAGGCGTGCGGTTCATCATTGCATCAACACAGAGCGCGATGACATCAAGGTCCTCGGGAAATTGCTGAGAGACGCGCCGCATTGCCAGGGCATAAGCATCGCTCCAAGGAGCCATATCCGCCGCTGCGGTGTCGGCCTGAAACCGTTCTGACAACGCAGCTACCAACGCCTGCTCCACACCCGAGGCATGGGCTGCCGTCTTCCGCGCCAGCACGAGTGCCGCCCGCGCCTGTGACAGCATTTCGGGCATTTCAGCCTCATCAAAATGCTTCCATGTTTTATTATAATTGGGGCCAATGGCATAGGCGACGCCCCAATGCGCCATGGCGCAGTGCGGATCAGCGGCAATTGCGTTTTTAAAGCAAACCGCAGCCTCTTCGTGGTTGAACCCGAAAAGCCAGTTGAAACCGCGGTCAAACCAGAGCTGACATGTCTCAGAGGCTGTGGTGACGCGCCGCGAATACAGCCCAAGATCAAACGGATATTCGGTCATCGGCCATCCCAAATCATTCACTTACCGACAGACCTTACGCGGGTCTATGGCAAGAGGCAAACCCGCTTTGTCCACGCTCCGCACCATGTGCCAAACTGGGATCCGATCCCAACCACTTGTATCGTGCACCGTAGAAAAATGGCGCTTTAATGCTAATCCATTGTATTCATTTGCCCATTTAATAGAAGATCATACAAAGTGTGAGATCACTGACATACCGCCATTGTATGGTTAAACCGCGCTATATTGAAAAACATCAAATATTCCCCGTAAAATCAAGGCGAGGTCCGCCACGACAGCAAGCGCCATCATGACGTTAGGGGGTAAGCGAACACCGGGGGTGACATTAAACCGTGACTGGTCCATCCATGACAGTTCAGCATCAGTTCAATTTAGGTGTAAGCAATCGTTCGTGGCACGGATTGGGTCAGGTCAACGGCGGTTCGGTGTGCCAGAATTGGTGATTATAGGGCAGGCTCTCGATGTTCCTGCGGAACACTTTTTCATAGCAGTTTTCAAAGCCCTTCCACTTGGAGAGAAGATTTGAAATCTAAGTTATAAAAAATTAATTTATGCAGTCAAAAAATAACTTACCGCTTTTGAGGCGGGCAAAGCATGGCGTCTGCGTGCAAAATTCTCATAAATTCGACGCCCAAAATCAAAACGGCTTCACCCCGAAAATATCGTTGTGAAGCCGCTCAATGTACAGCCTATGCGTAGATAATGGGGTCAAGTTAGAACGACATGGGCAACCGATGGGTCACTTCACAAATCGGTAAGTTATATTACTTTATCTCAACCACACTTCGAATGACCACAGGATCCGCAGGTCATACACCCTTCTTTCATCTGCATTTCATATGCACCACAACTGGGACAGGACGCCCCCCGCGGCGCGTCAAGATTGATGACCTGCGCTTTCGGATCGGCCTTCAGCGCCATGCCCTCACCTGCGAGAAACCCTGTCGCAACCATATGCTGTTCGATCACACCACCGATGGCCGCCAAGATCGAGGGAATGTATTTGCCCTGTACCCAGGCACCGCCACGCGGATCAAACACCGCTTTCAGTTCCTCAACCACAAATGAGACATCCCCCCCTCGACGGAACACCGCGCTGATCATCCGGGTCAACCCAACCGTCCAGGCAAAATGCTCCATGTTTTTAGAATTGATAAACACCTCAAAGGGCCGGCGGGCGCCATTGATCACCAGATCATTGACGGTGACATAAATGGCATGTTCGCTATTGGGCCATTTTAGTTTATAGGTATTCCCCTCCAGGGTTTGCGGCCGGTCCAACGGCTCGGACATATAAATAACATCGGCACCCTGATCCGCTTCGGGGGTGGCATCAGACGTCTCTGACACGCTGAGAACCGATCCCGTGACGGCGTTTGGCCGATAGGTGGTGCAGCCCTTGCAGCCCAGCGTGTACGCCTGAAGGTAGACATTCTTGAAGGTTTCGAAATCAATATCTTCCGGGCAATTGATGGTTTTAGAGATCGAGCTGTCGACCCATTTCTGCGCTGCTGCCTGCATTTTCACATGGTCTGCGGGCGCAAGGGTCTGGGCGTTGACAAAATAATCGGGCAGAGCGACATCGCCAAATTTATCGCGCCACATCTGCACCGCATAATCGACCACCTCTTCCTCTGTCCGACTGCCGTCCTTTTGCAGCACCTTGCGACGGTAACTATAGGCAAAAACCGGCTCAATTCCCGAAGAGACATTGCCGGCATACAGGCTGATCGTGCCGGTTGGAGCAATCGACGTCAAAAGCGCGTTACGAATGCCATCGCGCCGGATGGCGTCGCGCACGTCCTCATCCATCAGTTGCATGGTACCGCTTTCCAGATAGGGCTCGGCATCAAACAGGGGAAACGCGCCCTTTTCCTTGGCCAGATCCACCGAAGCCAGATAGGCTGCACGGGCAATGGCATGCAACCATGCCTCGGTTTGCGCTGCTCCAGCGTCAGAGCCATAGCGCAGACCAACCATCAACAACGCATCTGCCAGTCCCGTCACCCCCAGCCCAATGCGCCGTTTGTTGCGCGCCTCTTGCGCTTGCGCCTCAAGCGGAAATCTTGAGGTATCAACGACATTATCCATCATGCGGACTGCGGTTGCCACCAGATCGGTCAAAGCGGCGCTGTCAATTTCCGCCCCTGTCTCGAACGGCGAGGTCACCAATCGCGACAGGTTGATTGACCCCAACAAGCAGGCACCGTAAGGCGGCAAAGGCTGTTCTCCGCAGGGATTGGTCGCAGCGATGGTTTCACAGTACCGCAAATTATTGCTTTGATTGATCCGGTCGATGAAAATCACCCCCGGTTCGGCATACTCATAGGTCGAGCGCATGATTTTATCCCACAAACCGCGCGCATCTACCGTCTGATACACTTTGCCGTCAAACTGCAAATCCCAACTGTCACCGTTTTGGACCGCCGCCATAAAGGCATCACTGATCAGCACACTGACATTGAACATCCGCAGCCGCGCAGCATCCGATTTAGCGCTTATAAAGTCTTCGATATCAGGGTGGTCACAGCGCAGGGTTGCCATCATTGCACCGCGCCTGCTGCCGGCGCTCATGATCGTGCGACACATTGCATCCCAGACGTCCATAAACGATAGCGGCCCGCTGGCGTCGGCAGCCACGCCTTTGACATCTGCTCCACTGGGCCGGATCGTGCTAAAATCATAGCCGATCCCACCCCCTTGCTGCATGGTCAGCGCCGCCTCGCGCAGCATATCAAAAATACCCGCCATATCATCAGGGATCGTGCCCATGACAAAACAGTTAAACAGCGTCACCTTGCGCGCTGTCCCGGCACCAGCAGTGATGCGCCCGGCTGGCAGAAATTTAAAATCTTCCAGTGCTGCGTAGAATTTTTCAGCCCAGATTTCTGGCGTCTGCTCGACCTGTGAAAGGTCCGTGGCGATGCGCCGCCAAGTATCCTCGATCGTCACATCCACCGGCGTACCCTGAGCGGATTTAAAACGATATTTCATATCCCAAATCTGTTCGGCGATCGGGGCGGCAAAGCGTGTCATTGGCTATCCTTGCATAGGTTGCATCAGTCAGGCAGACATGAAAGATAGAATGAAGGCGGCCATAGGTCAACGTGCTATCAAAGCGCACGCCCGCCACTTTCGGCTACATATAGGGGGTATGTATGTCAAATCACATACATATGGTAAAATTAAGTGTCGGCACTGAGTCGATAGAGGGATTGATCCACTGGCAGTCCATGGCGCGCGCCCAAGGCCCAGACGGCGCCCCAAGACATGTCACCCGCATGTGGCCGAAACAAGAACGCGCCCTGCTCAACGGTGGCAGTATTTATTGGGTGATCAAAGGGTTCATCCAATGCCGGCAACGCATTGTCCGCCTCGACGAGGTGTTTGGTCAAGATGGCATCCGACGCTGTGCAATTGTACTAGAACCAGAATTAATCCGCACCACCTCTGCCCCCAAACGGCCGTTTCAAGGCTGGCGCTATCTCAAGCCTGATGATGCGCCAATCGACCTGTCGCCAGAGCGCCAAGACGAGGATAGTCTGCCGGTTGAATTGGCCGGTGCGCTGGCCGATATCGGCATCCTTTAAGCCAAGTCACCCTAACGTCAAAGATCAAGCGTTTGGTACAACACGCTCAAGGTCTCCCGCTGGCTTTGACTGAAACTGATATTTTGCGTCACAAAAAGTGTGGCCTGCGATTGCAAAATCAAACCATCCGACAAAAGTTTCAGGTGGTTTGCCTGCAGGGTTTCGCCGCTTGAGGTGATGTCAGCCACTGCTTCTGCGGTGAGGTTTTTCACCGTGCCTTCCGTGGCCCCCTGACTGTCAACAAGTTGGTAATCGGCCACCCCTGCTCTGCGCAAGAAATCGCGCACCAGACGGTGGTATTTGGTTGCAATCCGCAATCGAAATCCGTGATTGGCACGGAACGCTTCGGCCACAGCATCCAGATCATCCAATGTATCGACATCAATCCAACAGCTTGGCACAGCAATAATTAAATCGGCGAACCCAAACCCCAACGGTGCCAATTCTTGAACTTTCTGATCCCAATTAATCAGCTTTTCACGGATCAAATCTGTGCCGGTCACCCCCAGATGGATACGCCCAGCCGCCAATTCACGCGGGATTTCCCCAGCCGACAACAACATCAGTTCGACACCTGCAACGCCCGCAACCGATCCGGCATATTCGCGTTCAAGCCCGGTGCGGCGCAGAGTTACCCCACGGTCACCAAACCATGAAAACGTTTTCTCCATCAATCTGCCTTTGGAGGGTACACCAAGTTTAATACTCATGCGTCTGCCCCCAAGTTCAGCATCAAGTCGGGACGAATTACCCCGCCCACAGCTGGAATTTCGCGCCCCTGCCCAAGACGCAGGGTCAGTGCATCATAGCGCCCGCCAAGGGCGACAGGGGGCAAATCAGAGCGCCCTTCGGCATAAAACCCAAAAACAAACCCGTCATAATATTCCATTGAGGTGCGCCCATAGCTCGCCTCAAAGTCAAGTGTCTCAACCGCAATACCCCGCGTCATGACCGCTGCCATTCGCGCCTCGAGCCGGTCCAGTGACGGTGTCAGCGCCGGCATTTGCGTCGCGATGTCGCGCAGCGATGCCAAGGCTTGAGGGACCCGGTCACGCACCTGCAATATCGCATCCAGCAAATCAACTTCTGCGTTCGAAAGCGGATCTGCAATGGCGTCTTGGTGCAAGTGATCAATGCGGGTTTGGATAGCGTCACGACTGCGCAATCCAATCATCGGAGCTTCAATCGCAACACCGGTTTTTGCCGATAACAAAGCCCTGCGGCTTGCCGGCACCGGCTTGCGGCCCGAGAATTGCTCGAGCAGCGCTTTAAAGCGGTTGGGCCGCCAGACATGGCGCAGTAAAGCATGTTTGCGGGCATCGGTCGTCTGCAATCCGGCCACTGCGGCAGTAAGGATACCGATATCACCGGTGGCAGCACGCAAAGACAACCCGTGCAGGGCATTGTAAATTTGCACAAATACCTCGGCGTCAGCTGCGGCAGGGTTCTGGCGGTCAAAAATCTCATAGCCAACCTGAAAATACTCATTGGCCCGCGCCATATCATCTTGCTGCCGACGAAAAACCTCACCGGCATAGGTATAGCGTGCAGGCTCGGCCCCCTCCGCCATATGCATCTGCACCACCGGCACAGTGAAATCAGGACGCAGCATCTGTTCGCCGCGCAACGGATCAGAGGTCACATAGGCGCGGGCGCGAATATCCTCGCCGTACAGGTCCAGCAATAAATCTGCAGGTTGCAAGATCGACGTTTCCAGCACCACGGCACCGGCGTTGATAAAACCGGCCTGTAACCGCAGCGCCTCGGCGCGTATATCAGACCCGGCTATCATCCGCGTTGCGACACCAAGATGTCACGTATTTTCGCCACCAGATCACTGCGCGGAATTTCAAACTGGCTGGGGCGCGCTTTCCATTCTTCCAAGCTGGCTTCTTTGGCCATCTCGGCACCAAGAATCAGATCTTTTACCTGAATAACCCCGCGTTCTTTTTCTTCACCACCCTCGATCACGGCGATAGGGGCATTGCGCCGGTCTGCATATTTCAACTGATTACCAAAGTTTTTAGGGTTACCCAAATACACCTCGGCACGAATACCAGCCGCTCGCAATTCAGCCACGATGGTTTGATAATCTGCCATGCGGTCGCGATCCATCACCGTCACCACAACCGGACCCTGCGCCTGCGCGCCCATCCGACCTTTTTCACGCAAAGCTGCCAAAAGGCGGTCCACCCCAATCGAGACGCCTGTGGCCGGAACAGACTGGCCAGTAAAGCGCTTGACCAAATCGTCATAACGCCCGCCCCCGGCGACGCTGCCGAACTGCCTTTTGCGGCCTTTTTCATCCAGAATTTCAAATGTCAACTCGGCCTCAAACACCGGTCCTGTATAATAGCCTAGTCCCCGTACAACTGACGGATCAATATCAATCCGGTCGGCCGCATAGCCTTGGGCCGCCAACAACTCGGCCATAGTTTCCAATTCCTGCACGCCCTCAATCCCCACCGGCGCGCCCTGCACCAAACCACCAAGCGTGGCGAGCGTCGCTTCGGCGGTGGGGGCTTTGGCTGTCATAAAAGCCATCACAATCTCTGCCTGTTCCGGACCAAGACCCGCACCGTCGGTAAAATCGCCACTGGCATCTTTGCGCCCCGCGCCAAGCAGTGCCCGCACGCCATCGAGACCCAAGCGATCAAGCTTGTCGATAGCACGCAGCACAATGCCGCGTTCGGCGGCAAATTTCTCAGGATCAGACGGGTCGAGCACGCCTGCGACTTGCATGACCCCGTTGAGAACCTTGCGGTTGTTTACCCGCACAATGTAATCTCCGCGTGGTATGCCCGCGACCTCCAACGTATCCGACAACATCGCACAAATCTCAGCGTCCGCGGCGACACTCGCCGCCCCGACCGTATCAGCGTCACATTGATAAAACTGGCGAAAGCGGCCTGGACCCGGCTTTTCATTGCGCCAGACTGGCCCCATCGCATACCGGCGGTACGGCAGCGGTAAATCATTGCGAAACTGCGCATAGACCCGCGCCAAAGGCGCTGTTAAATCATAACGCAAGGCCAGCCAGTCGCCTTCATCCTCCTGCCAGGCAAACACGCCCTCATTGGGCCGGTCGACATCGGGCAAAAACTTACCCAGCGCCTCGACGGTTTCCACCGCACTGGTTTCCAGCGCATCAAAGCCATAGCGATGATAGACCTGGGCGATATTTTGCAGCATCTCGCTACGCGCGGTCACATCCGCGCCAAAATAATCGCGAAAGCCCTTTGGCGTCTCGGCCTTGGGGCGGGGTTGTTTTTTCACTTTGGCCATGGCTCGGGTCCCGTTCGATCTAATCGCGCCTGCGGTGTAGCCGACCCCTGCGCAAGGGGCAAGCGAACCAATCAGATCAATCGCCACAGTTGCGCTGGTCGTGCAAATAAAAAACCGGTAGACGGGAAAAGCCACCACAGCATAACGCGAGGGAAGACCATGACCGATCACAACCGCTTGGAAGACCTCGAAAGCGCGGTTGCCCATCTGACACGTACGATTGAGGATTTGTCAGATATCACCGCCCGCCAACAAAGCGAGATCGACGGTCTCACCCGACGGGTACAAATGTTAATGGAACGAGAGGCCGAGCGCGAGCAGGCCATGGGTGGTGGCGAGATCGTCGGCGACGGGCGTCCGCCGCACTGGTAGACAGGCACAGTCTTAGACTTCTTCGACCTCAACCACACCAACCAGACTTTTCAAAGCGCCTTTAATCTGGGGGTTAACCGGAAATTCTGCATGTAAATCAATATCAACCTCGCCTGGCAGAGACGGATCAAGAAGGCACAAGGTGACGGGGCCCCTGCCACCTGATTTGACCTCTTTACGGGCCTGCGCCAAGACCGAGGCAATGAACGAAATACTCTGAGCCTGTTCGACGAAAATTCGCAAACCCGCGCTGCCGGCATCTGCAACAGCGGCATCAATCGGCGCCACTGAGCGGCCAAGTAATTTCAGCTGATCACTTTCCAATGTGGCCTCGACGGTGATCACCACCTTTGCACCCGTCTCAAGATGGACCCGGGCGAGCTCGAGCGTGTCGGAAAACAAAGTCACCTCGTAGGCACCGCTGGTATCGCTGAGCTGGGCAAAAGCAAAGCGGTTGCCCTTGGCCGATTTGCGCTCTTGGCGCCCCGCGACAATTCCGGCCATCTTAGCGACCATCGGGCCGCGCTCGGCTTTGGCGCGCACCTCATCCAGCGTCATCACACCCTTGCGCTTTAAGGCGGACATGTAATCATCAAGCGGGTGACCCGACAGGTAAAATCCAACGGCTTTAAACTCTTCGTTCAGGCGCTCGGCAGGCAACCAGTCTGCCATTTGCATCAATCTTGGTTCTGGCAAGTCGTCACCAGCCTCGCCAAACAGCGACACTTGATTAGAATTTTTTTGCTCGTGGATCGCTGCCGAGTAATTAACCAGCGCATCCAAGGCATCGAACACCTGTCGGCGATTTTTATTAAGCACGTCGAAAGCGCCGGATCTGGCAAGCATCTCGAGCGGCCTTTTGCCAACCCGTTTCAAATCAACTCGTCTGGCCAGATCAAACAAGGTTACAAACGGCGTCTCACCGCGCCCTTCTGTAACCAGCCGCATGGCCTCAACTCCGACGTTTTTCAATGCACCAAGCGCGTAGACCAAAGCCCCCTGTGACACCGTAAACTGCGGCTGCGAGCGGTTCACACAAGGGGGCGTCCACGCCAGCGCCAATCCTTTGCGCACCTCTTCGAAATAAACCGCCAACTTATCAGTCAGATGGATATCACAATTCATCACTCCGGCCATAAACTCGACCGGGTGGTTGGCCTTGAGCCAAGCGGTTTGGTAGCTGACCACCGCATAAGCCGCTGCGTGCGATTTATTGAAGCCGTAGTTGGCAAATTTTTCAAGCAGATCAAAGACATCACTGGCAGTTTTTTTGTCGACTCCGTTTGCAGCGGCACCCTTTTCAAATTTTGGGCGTTCCGCATCCATCGCCTCTTTGATCTTTTTACCCATCGCGCGGCGCAACAGATCTGCCCCACCGAGCGTATAGCCTGCCATCACCTGCGCAATTTGCATCACCTGTTCTTGATACACAATAATACCTTGGGTTTCTTCCAGGATATAATCGATCAGCGGGTGCACCGATTGACGTTCTTTGAGACCGTTCTTTACCTCGCAATAGGTTGGAATATTCTCCATCGGGCCTGGCCGGTACAAAGCCACTAGCGCCACGATATCTTCGATACAGGTGGGCTTCATGCGCTTGAGCGCATCCATCATCCCCGAACTTTCCACCTGAAACACCGCAACCGTTTTAGCACTGGCATACAGCCGATAGGAGGCCGCGTCATCCAGTGGAATTGCACCGATATCATCCACCGCCCCCTCGGCAGGCTGATAAAGCGTGGCCCCATCGGCGGCGATATGCAACGATCTACCACCAAGTTTGATCAGATCCATCGCATTTTGGATCACTGTGAGCGTTTTCAAGCCCAAAAAATCAAACTTGACCAATCCGGCCTGTTCAACCCACTTCATGTTAAACTGGGTGGCCGGCATATCCGAGCGTGGATCTTGATAGATCGGCACCAACGCATCCAGAGGCCGGTCGGCAATCACCACACCGGCGGCATGGGTGGAGGCGTTGCGCAACAGCCCCTCGACCTGCTGGCCATAGGTTAAAAGTCGGTCCACCACCTCTTCGTTTTTAGCCTCTTCCCGAAGCCGCGGCTCGTCGGCAAGCGCCTTTTCGATACTGACCGGTTTAACCCCCTCAACCGGGATCATTTTTGACAGACGATCGACCTGCCCGTAAGGCATTTGCAAAACGCGGCCAATATCGCGCACGGCGGCTTTTGACAACAAGGCACCAAAGGTGATGATCTGACCAACCCGATCCCGCCCGTATTTTTGTTGCACATATTGAATCACCTCTTCGCGGCGATCCATACAGAAATCTATGTCAAAATCTGGCATCGAAACCCGGTCAGGATTCAAAAACCGTTCAAACAGTAAGGAATAGCGCAACGGATCAAGATCGGTCACGGTCAGCGCATATGCCACCAGAGACCCCGCCCCCGAGCCTCGGCCCGGCCCGACGGGAATGCCGTGATCCTTGGCCCATTTGATGAAATCTGCAACGATCAGAAAATACCCGGGAAAGCCCATGGATTCGATGATGCCCAGTTCAAATTCGAGACGTTTATCATAGGCCTCAACACTGTCAGCATGGGGGATCACCGCCAGCCGTGCCTTTAGGCCGTCTTGCGCCTGCCGACGCAGCTCGGCGACCTCATTGTCAGCAAATTTCGGCAGGATCGGATCGCGCCGATAGGCCATGAAAGCACAGCGGCGGGCGATTTCGACGGTATTTTCAACCGCTTCAGGCAGGTCTGCAAACAGCGCAACCATTTCAGCAGGGCTTTTGAAATAATGCTGTGCTGTCAATCTGCGGCGCGCATCCTGCTGATCGACATAGGCCCCGTCGGCGATGCAAATCAATGCATCGTGCGCCTCGTACATTTTAGGATCGGGAAAATACACATCATTAGTGGCGACCACAGGCACGCCGTGATCATAGGCCAGTTCCAAATGACCCCGTTCGATTTGCTGTTCGGCCTCAGTGACCCCACTGTCCGACCGATGGCGTTGTAATTCAACGTACAGACGGTTGCCAAAGCTCTGTTTCAAGTCAATTAAAATTGCCTCGGCCGCAGGGCGTTGACCACCTGCCAAAAGCCGGCCCATCGGCCCGTCGGGTCCCCCCGTCAAACAGATCACACCCTCTGCATGGGCGCGCAAATCATGCAGCGTGACGTGCGCAGGTTGTCCGTCGCCGCGCAAATAAAGTTTGCTGTTCAGCAACATCAGGTTCTCATAACCGTGTTCGTTCTGGGCCAAAAGAACCAGCGGCGCGGGGCGCAGCACCTGTGCCCGTCCCGTTTGCGCGGTTTGGCTTTCATCGTAATGCAGATCAACCTGACAGCCGATAATCGGCTGAACGCCTGCCCCGCTGGCGGCCACCGAAAACTCTAACGCGGCAAACATATTATTGCTGTCTGTCAATGCGACGGCAGGCATATCCATACCGGCACATAAACCCGGCAATTTCTTGAGGCGCATTGCACCTTCAAGCAGCGAATATTCGCTGTGCACCCGAAGGTGAATATATGTGACTGAACCGCCCATAACGCGCAAGCTATCCGACGATTGGCACAACCGAAAGCCCTTCTATTCAATTTCTCAACATCCCGCTCAAAGACCCGAACCCTCCCACCAGTTTTTTCGGTTGATGGAAACTGTTTCGCCGACTAAGGCACAAAAAAAAACTTGCCAAAAGCTACGATTGCACGCTTTTGTATAGCTTCACACCCATGCGGCAATCGCTTAACTACCGTCGTTTAAACCGCCACACTTTTGGGAACAAAAACCAAAAAGGAGCAATAGGTGACACAAACTCTGCTGAGTTTAGACGGCGTGACCAAAGCCTATCCCGGCGTCGTGGCTAACGACAATGTCGCGCTGCAGATAAGGCATGGCGCTGTACATGCCTTGCTCGGTGAGAACGGTGCGGGAAAATCAACACTAGTGAAAATGATCTATGGCTTGATCAAGCCCGACAGCGGCACAATGACCTTGGTGGGTCATCCTTATGCACCGCCCGAGCCACGCGCCGCCCGCGCTGCCGGAGTCGCAATGGTCTTTCAACATTTTTCACTCTTCAATGCATTGAGCGTGGCTGAAAACATTGCCCTCGGTATGGAGTCCCCCCCCCCACAACGCGATCTGGCCGAGCAAATCAAGACCGTATCAGCAAACTATGGCTTGCCTTTAGACCCCTATCGAACGGTTGGAAATCTGTCGGCTGGTGAACGCCAGCGGGTCGAGATTATTCGCTGCCTGTTGCAAAACCCAAAATTGCTAATCATGGATGAGCCCACCAGCGTGCTCACCCCACAAGAGGTGGAAATTTTATTTACGACTTTAAAAAAGCTCAGCGCGGAAGGCACCGCTATTTTATATATTTCTCACAAATTGGACGAAATTCGCCAAATTTGCGACCAAGCGACAATTTTGCGCCGCGGCAAAAATGTCGGCCATTGCCACCCCGCCGAAACCACGGCGCGTGATCTGGCTGAAATGATGGTTGGCACCAGTTTCACCAGTCCAACACGCCAGTCTCGGGAGATTGGCGATGATATTTTACACCTGAATGATTTGTCACTGCCCGCGCCCAGCGCCTTTGGGACCGCATTGAAACAGATCAATCTCACAGTGAAAGCCGGCGAAATCATCGGCATTGGCGGAGTGGCGGGCAACGGACAGGACGAGTTGCTGTCCGCCCTGTCAGGGGAAGTTAAGACCACTGCCGGCAGCATCGTGTTCAATGGTCAGGCAATCGGCGACCAACCGCCCGGATCTCGTCGGTCCCTCAGAGTGTTCAGCGCCCCAGAAGAGCGCCTCGGCCACGCCGCGGTGCCAGATATGAGCTTGACCGAAAATACGCTCATCTCAACCACCAACCAAAAAGACATGATACGCAATGGTTTTATAAACTGGCCCAAAGCCCGCGCGTTTGCCGAACAGGTTATAGAAGCCTTTGATGTACGAACCCCGGGCGCAGGCAGTGCCGCGCAATCTTTGTCTGGCGGGAATTTGCAAAAATTTGTCATTGGTCGCGAAGTGATGCAAGCCCCGCATCTGCTGGTGGTCAATCAGCCCACTTGGGGCGTCGATGCCGCCGCCGCCGCTGCCATCCGGCAAGCATTGCTTGATTTGGCACAAAGCGGGGCAGCGGTGATTGTAATCAGTCAGGACCTTGATGAACTTCTTGAGATTTGCGACTATTTTGGTGCTTTAAACGCGGGGAGATTGTCGGAAATACGTCCCATAGAGGGGCTTAAAATGGATCAGATCGGCTTGATGATGGGCGGCGCAGACAGTGCCGAGGTGCCACAGTGATACGGCTGGAAAAACGCCTGCAGCCATCGCGCACACTGACAAGCTTGACCCCTATTCTTGCGGTGATCCTAACCATGATCATTGGTGGCCTCATGTTTGCCCTGCTAGGCAAGCCACCGTTCGAATCAATCCGGATTATTTTCTGGGACCCGTTGTTCAACCCACAATTCGCCGCCTATTCCAGACCGCAACTTTTGATCAAAGCCGCCCCGCTTATTCTGATTGCCATCGGGCTGTCGATTGGATTTCGGGCAGGCATCTGGAATATCGGTGCCGAGGGCCAGTATATCATCGGGGCCATTTGCGGTGCGGGTATGGGGTTGGCATTCTATCCTGCTGATCTGTTTATTATTTTTCCACTCATGGTGATCACAGGTGCGTTTGGGGGCTGGGCTTGGGCGATGATCCCCGCGCTTTTAAAAACCCGTTTTGGCACCAATGAAATTCTGGTTTCGCTGATGTTGGTCTATGTCGCCGAAAGCCTGTTGGCCTCAGTCAGTTCGGGTCTGTTGAAAAATCCAGACGGTATGGGCTTTCCCGGCTCGCGCAACCTGCAACAATATCCCGCTGCGGCAAACACCGAACTGTTTACAAATACCGGCATGCACTGGGGCGTGGTCGCCTGTTTCATTGCAGTGATTTTTGCCTATGTGGTGCTGACGCGTCACCTGCAAGGGTTTCATATCCGTCTCACCGGACAGGCGCCACGCGCGGCGCGCTTCGCCGGCGTCAACCCACATCGCGTCACTATATTGTGCCTCGGCATTTCAGGGGCACTTGCTGGCATGGCGGGCCTGTTCGAAGTCGCCGGTCCCGCGGGGCAAATCACCATCGACTTCAATACTGGCTATGGCTTTACCGCCATTATCGTAGCGTTTCTGGGCCGGTTGCACCCAATGGGCATCGTGCTTGCCGGGCTGTTGATGGCGCTGACCTATATCGGCGGAGAACTGGCGCAGCTGATGCTTGGGCTGCCCGGGGCATCGATCCAGCTGTTTCAAGGCATGTTGTTGTTCTTTCTATTAGCAACAGATGTGTTCACCCATTACCGCATTCGAATTGGCGAGGCATGAGACATGGACTTATCCGCAATTAACCCTGTTTTATTGATTGCATCGCTGATGGTCTCTGCAACCCCTATCTTGCTGGCAGCGATTGGCGAAACTGTTGTCGAAAAAGCCGGCGTTCTCAATTTAGGGGTCGAGGGCATGATGATCACTGGCGCGGTGATCGGCTTTGCCGTGGCGATCAACAGTGGCAGCCCACCGCTGGGCTTTATCTGCGCGGCGGTTGCAGGGGCTGCTCTTTCCCTCAGTTTTGGGTTTCTGACACAAGTTTTGCTGGCCAATCAAGTCGCCACCGGTCTGGGGTTGACTTTAGTCGGCCTTGGACTTTCGGCATTGATCGGCAAACCCTATGAAGGGATGAAATCGCCAACATTGCCGGCGCTTGATATCCCCGGTCTGTCCGATATTCCAGTTTTGGGCCCGATCGTGTTTTCACATGATCCGATGGTCTATGTCAGCCTTGCACTGGTCTTTGCGGTCTGGGCTGTGCTTAAATACAGCCGAGCCGGGCTGATTTTACGTGGCGTGGGCGAAAACCATGATGCCGCCCATGCCCTGGGCTATAAGGTAATCCGTATCCGGCTTTTGGCGATCATGTTCGGCGGTGCCTGTGCCGGCTTGGGGGGCGCCTACCTCAGCCTCGTGCGGGTGCCACAATGGACCGAGGGCATGACTGCGGGTGCTGGCTGGATCGCGCTGGCCATCGTGGTGTTCGGCAGCTGGAAGCCGCTCCGGGTTTTAATCGGTGCCTATTTATTCGGCGGTGTCACCGTCCTGCAATTGAATCTACAGGCTGCCGGGGTCGCGATCCCGGTAGAGTACTTGTCGATGTCGCCATATCTGATAACAATCGCGGTGCTGGTTTTTATCTCAGCCCGCGGTGCCCAAGCGGCACCTGCCTCTTTGGGCCGGATATTCCACGCCTCAAGCTGAGGCACACATAACTAAGAACAGGGAGATGTTCATGACAATCAAATCAATTCTTACCGGTGCGGTGGCCGCAGCCGGATTGGCCTCAGCGGCCTTTGCAGCCGACGTCAAAGTTGGCTTTGTCTATGTCGGACCCGTCGGTGACGGTGGCTGGACCTATGAGCATGAGCAAGGGCGACTCGCGGTTGAAAAGCATTTTGGCGATAAGGTCGAAACGATTTTTCAAGAAAGCGTGCCTGAGGGCGCAGATTCAGAGCGAGTGATGACCCAGATGGCGCTATCGGGTGCCGATCTAATCTTCACCACCTCGTTCGGCTATATGGACCCGACCAATAATGTCGCCGCCAAATTTCCCAATGTGAAATTTGAACATGCCACCGGCTACAAGCGGCTGCACCCCAACGTATCGACCTATTCAGCGCGTTTCTACGAAGGCCGCGCCGTTCAGGGCCATATCGCTGGAAAAATGACCAAAACCAACAAAATTGGATATATCGCATCTTTCCCGATCCCCGAAGTGATCCGGGGCATCAATTCAGCCTATATCCATGCCAAAAAAGCCAATCCAAATATCGAGTTTAACATCGTCTGGGCCTACACATGGTTTGATCCCGCCAAAGAAGCCGATGCAGCAACCGCATTGATTGAACAGGGCGCAGATGTGATCTTGCAGCACACAGATTCGACTGCACCGCAGGCAGCCGCTGAGAAAGCTGGCAATGTAATTACGTTTGGTCAAGCCTCTGATATGCCAGAGTACGGCCCAATGCCACGGGTCAGCTCTATTATTGACGACTGGGCACCATATTATATCGCCCGCACCCAAGCAGTGCTGGACGGGTCTTGGGCCAGTATGGATACATGGGACGGCATCGGCCCGGGCATGGTAAAGATCGGCGAGATCTCCAATGCAGTTCCCGCCGATGTGAAAGCAGACGCACTGGCACTGCGCGACTCGATCGCCTCTGGTGCCTATAGCCCCTTTACCGGTCCGCTCAACAAACAAGACGGCAGCGCATGGTTGGCAGCAGGTGAAACTGCGGATGACGGCACCTTGGCAGGCATGGGCTTTTATGTCGAAGGGCTGACTGGCGACATCCCGAATTAATCGGACCAAACTAATCTGGCCCACAAGCCTTTTTTGAGACTTTTGACGCAAAACAGGCTTGTAACGCCATACAGAAAAGGCTCTGGTTTACAGAGCCTTTTTTCATTGCAACGCGGAGATCTTAAAATGTTTCAAAGCGCCTTTCTTTGCCGTATGTTCACACTGTGAGCAATCCAACGACAGATATCGCCATCATCGGCGGCGGGATCGCCGGCATCTCAGCCGCGGCGCGCTTGTCGCACCATGCCTCGGTGACGCTATTTGAGGGCGAAGACAGACTTGGTTATCACGCCTCGGGCCGATCGGCCGCCGCCTTTGTGGAAGACTACGGCAATTCCGTTGTACGCAGCCTCAACAGCGCCAGTGCAACCTATCTGCGCGATGAAAACGGCGGTGTTCTCAGTCCGCGCGGGATGCTTTTGGTGGCCAAGGCTGGCGATAGAGACCAGTTTGAACATGAACACCGCGAGTTTGGATTAGGCTCAATATCAGTGATTGAAGCCCGGCATAAAATTCCCATCCTCAACCCAGAAATGGTTCAATACGCAGGATTTCGCGAAGATATTTATGACATTGATACCGATCTTTTGTTGCAGAATTTCCGCCGCGAAGCCCTGAAGAACGGCGCTGAGATACACATTAAATCTCAGGTCACTGCCTTGTCGTATGGCGATCAGCGCTGGACCATCACAACACCCAATGGCGTTTATCGCGCCACAATTCTGGTCAACGCTGCTGGCGCCTGGGCGGACCCGCTGGCACAGATGGCTGGTCTTGACCCGTTGAGCATCACCCCCTATCGCCGCTCAATGGCACGCATTCCTGCCCCTGCGGGACACGATGTCAGCAGCTGGCCATTTATGGATGAGGTGGGCGAGGCTTGGTACGCCAAGCCCGATGCCGGCCAGTTGATCGTCTCGCCCTGTGAAGAACACGCCACCCATCCCCATGACGCTTGGGCCGATGACATGGTTTTGGCCGAGGGGTTGGCACGCTATGAACAGATGGTAACAGCCCCTGTTTCACGGATGAGCGCAAATTGGGCAGGTTTGCGGAGTTTTGCCCCCGACCGTGCGCTGGTAATCGGCCACGCCCCACAGCAACCCGCTTTTTTCTGGCTTGTCGGACAGGGCGGTTACGGATTTCAAACTTGTGTGGCGGCTAGCCAATTAACCGCTGACCTGATCGCGGGGCGTCCCTCTGAGCTCCCAAATCAGACCCGAGCAGCGCTATCACCTAACAGGTTCTCGTGAACCAGCGCGGCGCATTGCCCCCAATTACACGAAAGGTAAGCACCGGTGATAACGGGCGGCTTAACGCACCTGCGGCTGTCCGCAACGCTGACGCAATCGTTCAAATGCTGCGGGATGTGGCCCCGGCTACCGGCCACGCACTGGAGATTGCCAGCGGCACAGGCCAGCATATCGTGCAGCTGGCCGCAGCCCTGCCAGGGCTTATATGGCAACCCAGCGACATAGATCCCGCGCGGCTGGCCAGTATCGCGGCTTGGGCAGATGATGCCCCACTGCCAAATCTGCGCTCTGCCTGCCGGTTAGATGCCACCAAAGTGGGGTGGGCTGAGAAACATGCGAACCAAGACGTTATTTTACTGATAAACTTGCTGCATCTGGTCAGTGACGCTGCGACGCAGGCCCTGATAGACGAGATGGCTAAAGCGTTGGCACCGGGGGGGATCATAATTCTGTATGGCCCGTTTATGCGCAGCGGCGTCTTGACCAGCGCTGGGGACCAAGCGTTTCATGCGCGCCTGCGAGAGGCTGATCCAGATCTGGGATATAAGGATGACAGGACGGTGCTGACCAAACTGAAAGCCGCAGGTCTGACACCATTGGACCCGGTTGAAATGCCAGCCAACAATTTGACGATAATGGCGCAAAAAAATAATCTTTAAGAAGACGATCCGCCAAAGAGCACGTATCGTAGACTGCGTTGGATTTACCGCAACTGCTGCGACCATGAAACCCTGCTGGCAGCCTTCAAAACGAAAGGTATGACGTAACAGTTGCAGGCTGGCAGAGGAGGGAGTTTTATTTCCACTGGATGACCTGAGCGTTATTTCTTATGATCAAAACACAAGCAGAAAACAAAATTTGAATGAACGGAAAAATATGTCGCTCTCAGTTGAAAAGACCCTGCGCAAGGCCCAGAGCCATCTTAAAGCAGGAGAGTTGGCCGAGGCGGGAACGCTTTACAAGGCAATATTGTCGAAATTTCCCAAAAACATGAAAGCCATTAAAGGATATCAAAGGGTAAATTCGGGAGTGACCGCGCATAAGTCGCCATCTTTTGAGCCGCCTCAAGACAAGATTCAGGCTTTGTTAGGTCTCTATCATAACCAGCAGTTTGAAGACCTGTTTGCCACTGCAAAAAATCTAGCCCGTCAATATCCAAACTCAGTACTGATTTATAATATTTTAGGCATGACTAATGCCAGTCTTCAAAACTCAGAAGCGGCAATTCTGAACTTCCAACAAGCGATCAAAGCCAAACCGGACTATGCTGAATCGCACTATAATTTGGGAATTTCTCTACAAACAATCGGCAAGATAGATGCCGCTATTTCCAGCTTTAAAAGAGCTGTGAAAATAAAACCGGATCATTTTGCATCCTATAACAACATGGGCAATGCTTTTAAAAGTAAAGGTATGCTCAGTGCTGCAATCAACTGCTTTAATAGTGTTTTAGAAATCCAGCCCGAGCATGCTGAGGCGCATTATAATATGGGCACTGCCCTGCAAGAGAACGGCGATTTAGATGAGGCTATAACCTGTTATCAGCGGACGCTTGAGATTCAGCCAGATCATGGCGATGCATACAATAATCTCGGAAATGCGTTAAAGGATAAAAGCGCTTGGGACGCTGCGATAGAGAGTTACAAAAATTGCCTCAAGATCAAGCCCGGCTATGCCGAGGCATATTGCAATATGGGCCTTGCGCTAAAGGGAAAGGGCGATCTAGACGCCGCAATACAAAGCTATTGCAACGCCCTAGAGATTAAGCCGGACTATGCTGAGGCGCATAGAAATCTAAGCTTGGCCAAGACCTATACCCCAAAAGATACTCAAATCGCTGAGATGGATACGCTTTATGAAAGTGAATTTACAAGCGACGAACAGCGTTGCCACCTATGCTTTGCCCTGGCGAAGGCGCATAGAGATTTAGAAAACCTGAAAATGTCATTCACTTACCTCAAAGAAGGCAACGCCCTGCGCAAAAAACTGTTATCATATGATATTTCAAAAGACGAAAAGCTTTTCGCAGAGATAAAGAAAAGGCATGCATTAAACCTGAACGAGACCCCTGAAAATTCGGATAGCACCTGTGAAGTCATACCAATTTTTATTTTGGGCATGCCAAGATCGGGAACAACCCTTGTGGAACAAATCATCTCAAGTCACTCAAAGGTTACCGGCGCGGGCGAGTTGGAATTTGTCCGGCGACTTACGGAAGAATTGCATGGCTCGAACAGTCATGGTTTTCGAAGTCTTTATCTAAAAAAACTGGGGCAAGTGTCTCTTGGCAACGGGTTTGTAACCGATAAAATGCCGCATAATTTTTTGCATATTGACCAAATCTGTCGCTCCCTACCGGAAGCAAAAATTATACATATAAAAAGAGACCCCGCTGCGATTTGTTGGTCAAATTACCAGCATTATTTTGCCTCCCGAGAACTGGCATATTCCTGTGATCTTGAAGATTTGGTGAAATATTATCATATGTATGATGATTTAATGACGTTTTGGCATTCACATTATGGCCATCGCATCTATCAACTTGATTACGATCAACTGACTGTGCATCAAGAAGATCAAACGAAAAAACTAATTAAGCACATTGGCCTGGAATGGGAAGATGCCTGCCTATCACCCCATAAAAACCAACGGGGCGTACATACAGCATCCCAACAGCAAGTGCGAAAAGAAGTGTACACGGGCAGTTCGAACCAATGGCGAAAGTTTGAGCCGTTTCTTGGAGGCGTTTTTGACGGGCTGTCTGGAACGTCAAATAGATCAGCTGAAACCTAAAGTAACCGTTTTTTGAACCATCTAATCACTGGGTCGGAAATAACCTACAGTGATATATGCTGTATATTTCTGCACAGTTGCATCATCATAAACCCGTAAGCGCCAATGGGCGGATCCTGCAATTGACGCCCTACCGAAATATGTAACCAGCTTGCGCGACTGCGGCCGCCTCTTCTTAGCGCCCCTCCCGAACCCTAGGCCTGCTGCCATTTGCCCTTGGACGATAACAAGGCTTTAACGGTTCATCCTGCCATCTAACATTCTCCCATAATTTGCTTGCGCCGTTCTTTCATTCGTTCATTCGCCTCTTCTGTCCCATCGTGAAACGAGCCAAACAGCTTATCCCAAGGAATTTCCAGAGACCCGTAATTACACTCAAAATAACGGTGGTGCATCTGATGATGAAAAGTGCCAAGTTTCAGGCGGTTCTCATCTTTAACCACCAAACCTTCAAAGCCTGTGTGGGTGGTCGCCGCTGTGAGCGTATAATACTGCAAATGAAATAGGATATGCACGGGATGGGCCGCAACGACCCAATGGATCAGTACAGTGCCAAGATAGATGATATGTTCGATCGGGTGCATCGAAAGGCCGGACCAAGGCCCGACATTGATGTTGCGATGATGCAGGGCATGCACATGCTTGTACAAAAACGGCACGTGCAAAAGACGGTGTATCCAATAGAAATAAAAACTCTCCCAGGCGGGGATCAGCAGAAACATCAAGACAAACCATACCGGATGTGCCGCCCACGTCAGCATCGGAGCATAGCCATTGGACAAGGCCCAAAACATCAGCACCTCATAAGCCGTCCAAATTGTGACACCACTGACCAAAGTCCAAAACATATTGTCTCTGATTTGCCCCCCCAAGGTAAATTGGCGACCATTCTTCATCAGCGGCCGGGGGTCATATTTCAGATGCTGGCCCTGTTTGGTAAAAGTATAAAAATACAGATGTAATCCGCCTGCCACCGCAGACATCAAGACAATGTTGCGAACATACATTTCGGCAATCCATCCAATAGCAAAGGCTTTGGTTTCGTCTTGCGATGGCTGAAACCAATAAAAAGAAATAAAGGCGATACCAACGATAATAAGTTTTTCAGTGATCAAAAACCAAGAATTCCAAACCCAGGCGAGCATCTCCATCGGGCGCAACGGCCATCTGAAAAATGGCGATACTTCAATTGGGACCGAGGGAACATGATTCCAACCTTTGAGAGGGGCGTCAGCCATCTAAATCGCCTTGCTTGGAGTTGCATCAGGGGTCATATTGCCAGAATTGCCTTCATTTGAAAAACAGTTTAATTATTATTTTTAAATCTGATAATCAGAGGTAGAGATGGCTATATCCCTGAAAGCGATGGAGTATTTTACAACCGCTTTGCGCATGGGCAACATCGCAAAGGCTGCGGCAAAGCTCAACATTGCCGCGTCGGCGGTGTCAGCGGCAATCGACCAGATTGAGGCCAGCTTTAATCTGACCCTAATCACACGACAGCGGTCACGAGGGATAAAACCCAATGCAAGCGGGTTGGCCGTGGCGCGAAAATTCGAACGATTACTTGAGGATTACCAAGCCATTCTTGCGGAAGGTGATGACCTAAAACAGGCGTTAAACGGCACACTTCGTATTGGGTATTATGCGCCAATTGCGCCTGCATTCCTACCAAAAATCCTGTCCTCCTTCGTGCCAGACAATCGTGATCTGGTGCTGCATCTTGAGGAATGTGACAACGACGCTGCCCAAGACGGTCTGCTGAACGGCACCTATGATGTCATTATATTTGTCAGCGAAGACGTACGTCCGTTAATCAGTTTTGATGTATTAATCGAGGCCCCGGCTTACTGCGTTTTGCCCAAATCACACCACTTGGCGGACCAAAGCAGCATCAGCATGGCACAGATTGCCGACGAACCCATGGTAGTCTTAAACCGTCCCGTTGCAGCAGCTTATTACCGCGGGCTTTTTGCAACCCAATCCAAGGCGTTTTCCATTGCCGCCTTGGCTAACTCTACGGAAATGGTCCGCAGCCTTGTCAGCGCAGGCCATGGATGTGCAATTCTCAACATGCAGCCCTTGACCCAACAAAGCTATGAAGGCGGCTCTTTGGTCGGGCTTCCTATTAGTGACCCTCTGCCGCCTTTGACACTGGCCATTGCGTATGACAAATCCCGACCGCGCCGATTGGTTCAGCATTTCGTCGACGCATGCCGTAAACATTTTTCTGATGCGGGATCCGAGCGATGTATCGTTGGAGAGGTTACCCGATAAACCACACCTTGTGGGTCAGTCATCAATGGACATTCCACGACCAATGGCGTCCCAAAGTCAGGCATGTTTGTCATCTCACCCGATCAAAGGGCGAATACGGTCGACAGCGCGCAGGATATTCTCGGTACTGTTGGCATAGGAAAACCGCACAAAGCCTTCGCCGTGCTCCCCAAAACTGGTACCGGCAACCGTGGCAACACCGGCCTGATCCAAAAACAAATCCTGCGCCTCTTTCGCACTGAGGCCGGTGTCAGAAATATTAGGAAACGCGTAAAATGCGCCCGCCGCATCTGCACAGCGCACGCCCGGCAAATCGTTCAAAGCCTCAATGATCACCCGGCGCCGGCTGTCAAACTGGCGTACCATCTCATCCACGGCGTCTTTGGGTCCGGTCAGGGCCGCAAGGCCGGCAAACTGTGCTGCAGCATTCACGCAAGAGTGATCATTGATACACAGGCGTGTCACCGGATCAACCATGGAGTCCGGCCAAACCGCATAGCCCATGCGCCAGCCAGTCATCGCATAGGTTTTCGACCAGCCGTCCAGAACAATCAAACGGTCCCGAATTTCAGGATAGCTGAGCAGGCTGACATGCGCGCGACCATCATAAAGCATCTGGCTGTAAATCTCATCCGATAAAAGGGCCACTTGCGGGTGCGCAGCCAGTCCTGCCACAAGCTTGTCGATTTCGGCCTTTGGCGTGACCCCGCCAGTCGGATTGGCCGGACTGTTGATAATAATCAGCCGCGTACGATCGGTTATTTGTGACAGAACCGTTGCCGCGTCAAAGGCAAAACCGTTCTCTTCGCGCAGCGCAATTGGAACCGGCGTCGCACCACTGTATTGAATAACGGACTCGTAAATCGGAAACCCGGGGTTGGGATACATGATTTCAACCCCCGGCTCGCCAAACATCAACACCGCAAAAAACATGGTCGGCTTACCACCCGGAACCACAATTACATTGTCCGGACTAACTGTCGCGCCATGGCGGCGGTGCAGGTCTTGTGCCACCGCCTCACGTAATTGCGGCAACCCATTGGCCGGCGTATACCCATGATGGCCGTCTTTCAGAGCTTGAATACCCGCCTGAACGATATGCTCGGGCGTGCGAAAATCCGGCTGACCGATGCCCAAATTGATGATGTCATGCCCTTCGGCGGCAAGCTTTTGCGCGCGCGATAAAACCACAAAGGCGGATTCGGTTCCCAGTCTGGAAATTCCTTTAGCAAACTGCAAATATGACATGGTTTCTCCCCGATCACGCTTAGGCGACAAATAAACAGACCCATACACCAATGTCATGGCACTGCACCTCACAGAGGTGAAAGCTGCAGGACCGCAGCGCAACGAGTGCGAACAGCTAACGGTCATGTGGATGGCGAAAATGGACCAGACTGTCAATGAATTCAAGGTGCAAGCAATTGAAAAAGATCGCAATCAAATGACAGCCGCCCTGTGATAACCGTACCCAGACAATCACCCCATACCGCAGTTGTTTTACAGAGACATTGTAGAAATTCACGAAATAGGCCAAACATTCACAAGTCCATACCACCACGCGACCCTTTTGAGGGCAACAATTTACCCCTGGTGCGCCCCGTCCTGCAGCACAGGCAGATAAAAAAGGTTTAAAATGACGCAAGAGATGACAGCGCTCAAGACGGCAATCATCGAGAGATTTGGCACACCCTGCGCAGTAATCGACCTCGATCTGGTTGCCCGCAACATTGTAACAGCCCAAGACCGTTGCGATGCAGTGGGGCTGGCCAATCGGCCGCATATCAAGACACACAAATCGCCAGTATTGGCAAATTTGCAAATCAAGGCGGGCGCACGGGGCATCACTTGTCAAAAGCTGGGAGAGGCCGAGGTAATGGCCAACGCGGGCATCACCGACATCATAATCGCAACCAACCTGTTAGGTGCAGCGCGCTCGGGGCGTCTGGCCAAACTGCAAAGACGCCTTCCACTGAAAGTTTGCGCCGACAATACCGTGTCTCTGAGCGCATATTCACAGGCGGCAGCCCAAGCCGGCCGACCAATGGACGTGCTGATAGAATGCGAGACCGGACAAAAACGTGCAGGCGTCGAAACCCCGAAAGAAGCGCTGACACTGGCCAAGGTCATCCGCGATGACCCGCATCTCAATTTTGCCGGGCTTTTATTTTACCCCTCTCTTGATAGCTGGTCACAAACTCAGGTGTTCTTTGATCACACCGCGGCTGGCCTCAGCGATCTTGGACTGTCTGCCAAGATTGTTTCAACCGGCGGCACCCCGAACTTTAGCCATATTGGCAGTCTGAAAGGTGCGACTGAACATCGTGCCGGCACATGTATTTTCAACGATCGCATGATGATAAAAGCCGGCGTGGCCACGCTTGAGGACTGCGCGTTTCAAGTTTTCACCAGTGTGGTAAGTCGAGGGGGATCAGAGCGCGGTATTCTAGATGCCGGCTCAAAGACATTGACCTCGGACAGCGGGGGATTGGACGGATTTGGGTTGATCCTTGAGCACCCCAAAGCGCGCATCCATAAATTTGCCGAAGAACACGGGTTTCTCGATCTTTCAAAATGCGCCCATAAGCCCGCAATTGGCGATATCGTAAGGGTCATCCCCAACCATGTCTGCGTGGCGGTCAATATGGTCGATCAATTGGTGGCAGTGCGCAACGGCGAAATAGCAGACGTAATCCCCGTTGCCGCACGCGGGATGCTGGTCTAACTTAGCCCCCTCCTACACGAGCAAGTAAAAGCAAGGTTGAAATTGAGGTCAGTGATTTCATTTTGAAAGTTCAATCCATTGTCAGAACGATATGTAAATTGACTTGAAAAACCGAACGGACCGCTCAAGCATAATTTCGTAATTCTAAGATGAGGGAGACCGCAATTGACGTAAAAAAGGGTCACCCGCTGAGCGGCATAAAAACATAGTCTAAAGGCCTAATCTAAGGGTTTCGACACCGATCTTTCTGAAGTTTGCAATCATTATTCTGATGCGAATGCTTTTTGTAAGACCGCGCAGATCATGATGGAAAGTATATCTCAAATTCGGTAATTTTAATTTGGTGTAACAGTATCCACTTTGGCCTGAACAACAGGACCTGACGCAGCCCAAGCACCCAACTGCATCACCCCCCAATGCTGTGCTGAAATAAATTGGGATATAGGACCGTTTGCTGGAAATTGCGCTGGGAAATCTTAGAAATTGGGCTGAATAATTCATCCGTCCAATACTGCTGCCAATGCAGTGACAGATGTGAACATCGCAGAGTGCGAAAAAACCGATTTTGTGATCCTAAGGGCCGGAAAATGCGCCACCATATAGGCGATTACCTCTTCAATTTCGATTGTAACCGCAAACCGTCCGATACAAGAAAACACCCCACCACCAAAATTAAGATGCGCAGGTTTGTCGGGACGGTTGATGTCAAACTGATCGGGGTTTGGAAAATAATTCTCATTCCAATACGCCGCACCAATATTGGCAAAGACTGCTGTGCCTTCGGGGAGCGAAACCCCCGCTAAATTCACATCCTCAAGTGTTTCCCGCGAGGTTGACAACGATCTGGGATGATAGCGCATGACCTCACGAAGAGCCTGCGGCACCAGTGACGGATCGCGTGCAAGCATCGCCCAAATCTCCGGTCGCGAGGACAATTCAATCACCGCAATCGCGATTTGGTGCGACGAATTATCCGTGTTTGCTTCGGCCAGTTTGACCACCCAGTTGCGCAGGTCGTCTTCGCTCAGTTGTCCCGTTTCTGCGGCGCGGATCAATTGCGATAAAAGGCTGTCACTTGGGGCTTGACGGACGGCTTTAATACGGCGGTCGACATACTCTAAAAGCGCCTTGAAACTCTCTGTAACTGCCTGCGTGGTCTCGGGGTTACGGGTATGCACTTGTTGAACAATATGCGAACTGCGCGCGATAAAGTCGGCATCCGCCATCGGGGCATCGACCCAATAGCAGTACACCCGGCTGGGAATGGGATCACACAGCGCCGCAATAAGGTCGATTGGCCTGTCGCGAGGCAGGCTTGCAAGCGTTTCGTGAACCACCTGTCTGATACCGTTACGAAACTGCTCTGAGCTTTTGGGGCTCATCAAAGTGGTAAGTGGCACTCGCAGCCGACGCCGAGTCTCGCCGCGATTGTGAAACGAGATTGAATGGCGCTTATAGTGCAATGCAGGGCCCTCTGGCATGCCGAGCAGCGCCATCAACCCGGGATGCGCGGTGCCAAAACGACGGTTAACAATGACGTCGCGACACAGGTCATAATCCAGAATTTCAACACCGCGCTCCGAACGCGCGAGTTTAAATCGTTTCGCATAGCCTGCCAGCGTTGACAGTGGGGCTTTGCGATAATGAGCCGCAGAAAAATCAATTTCCGGCAAATTTGAAATGCCAGTCATTTTAACAGACCAAGCGTTGACGGATCGGGATTGCGGCGCGTACCGCCACCGCAATCCCTTGTGAGGCTCATGCCGCTTTAGGCCCTGCAGCTGTTGCCGCAATAGGTATCTCACCCTGAATCGTGGCGCGTTGCATGACGCGACGGTGTTTGGCCACTTCGCCAAAATAATCGCTGACGCCATGGTGCAAGCACACCCGATTGTCCCACATCGCCATTGATCCGGGTTGCCAGGCAAGCCGACACCCCAAATGCGCCTGTATCGCGTGTTCATAGAGATATTCAAGCAGGGGCAGGCTTTCTTTTTCGGTCATGCCAACAAATCGCGTGGTAAACGCAAGGCTGATAAACAGCGCCTTACGACCGGTGTCGGGGTTCACCCGCACCACAGGGTGCGTGGCCACCATTGCATCATTTTTGGCCAGTTCGTCCATCGATTGATAGCGGTTTGAATATTGCTGTGGGTTGCCCGATTCATTCACTGCCTCCAGCCCCGTCAATAAGGATTTCATCCCGTCAGAAAGTGTCTCATAGGCGAGATACAAATTGGTAAAGGCCGTATCTGATCCATAGGGAGGAAGCTCTTTTGCATAAAGCGTCGCGCCCATCGGCGGACGTTCAAGAAACATCAGGTCTGAATGATAAAAACTATCCCAGCTATAACTTTCACCGGGTTCGCGAATAATTTTAAAAATTTCCGGGATGTCCGGCAGTCCCTTGACATAGGGGTGTGGGATGATCGGGCCAAAGCGCGCTGAAAAATCATATTGTTGCTGATCGGTCAAGTTCTGATCGCGAAAGATCAACACCAGATAACTATGAAACGCCCGTTTAATCTCAGCGAAGGTAACGTCATCTAAATCCGCCGAGAGATCGACGTCAAAAATTTCAGCGCCCATCGCGCCAGTGATCGGTTTTACCCGAATGTGTTGATAGGCTGTCATAGCATGTCTCCAAATTCCTAATTGCAATATATCACACCTAGGATAAGACTCGCGTTTAAAGGGTATTGAAAGGCGACATAAACACAAAGGAAGACGCTATGCGCATTTTGATTGTTCTGGTTCCGGGGTTCTCACATCTGTCGCTTGGTGCCATTTTGGAGCCGCTGCACAGGCTCAAGGCTGTGAAACCCAAAGCAAGTTTGCTCATCGAAGTTGGCTCTGTCACCGAGAGGCAAGTACCCTCAAAAATAGGGCTTGATGTAACCTGTGAATTGTCTTTTTCGGACAGTCTGCAGGCGCTTAAAGGACCAGATCGCGCTAGGGCACTGTTTTTATGTTGCGGATTGCGCTCGCCTTACAAATCTCAGGACAACATTCA
>UPTG01000161.1_pt1 | contig 58012 bp, 73 predicted proteins | sample 2160121 | NCBI WGS metagenome assembly UPTG01 (sample SAMN06266255, study PRJEB28933) | marine metagenome | isolation source: Columbia River Estuary | place: USA:Columbia River Estuary, USA | collected 2014-07-27 | reverse complement strand
TGTCCACTCAACTACTATTTCGTTAGTTAAGTCTTCAAACGGTATAAAATCACCACCTTCACTTAAAGGGACGATTTGAGTACCTATATTAGTTACTGAATATTCTCCTTCAACACCTGTTACGTTCCAGTGTACCTTATACACTACATCTGTCTGCCCTTCTTCTTGAGGATGTACATCTACTGTTTTACAATTCCAATCGTAAGTTACTTCCATCTTTATGTTTATTTTATATTTATTATGTTATTATTTCTACATAGACACGCCAACCTGGCCCCATTTGGGTGCCTTCAAACCCAACCCAATAATCTATATCTCTATTATTAGCTGTTACTGAGATAGTAGGGCTTCTTAACCAAAAAACCTTACCTGGGTTACCAGCAGGTGATGGACTAGAAGTTGTTTCAGCATAGTAGTAAGTATTGTCTCCACCTGTATATGGAGGTGGAGTTAGCCCTGTTGTATTAGAAGGCGGCTTGTATGTGGATCTTTTGTTGAACCTCATATTAGTAGTGCCAGTTGTAATGTCATAAAAAGTAGCACTACTATAACTAGGAGTGTCAACTCTAGTTGTTTGAAAAGGGGTTCCTGAATAAGTATCTAGATCAAAAGTTGTTCCAAACAGCGTTAAATTACCTCCAATTTGAAAATCACTAGAGTAACCGCTTCCACTTGTATATTTCCACACAACTTTAACGTCATGACCTACGACATCTGCACGAACCGTGTCTGATTCATCCAGCCAGGAGTTGTTACTCGCTCTACTCACGGCGACTACCGGAACAAGTTTACCAACCCAAACACCAGCATAATTTCTAAAATTAGACAATCTATCTTGGTTTCCTTCATAATTAGGATCAAACTCATCGTCTTGAGCGGCGTCAAATAAGCCAACTAAGTTGTCTTCTCCCGATTTTTCAAGATAATCAGCTACCTCTTGTAGTGAAAACGTATCAGTATTTGGAATACCCATTATTTTTCTAGCTTTTCTAACCTTGCTTCTAACTCAGCAATTTTAGTTATTAATAAATCTATATATGCTACAGACTTTAACCCATCGTCTGCTGTTCTTACGAACTCAGGGTGTTTAATTTCTAGCTCTTGAGCTATAACACCTGCTCTTTTAACTCCAGGCTCAGATTTTAATTCAAAGTTTTTCCAGTCGACATCTACATGTTTAGTGTCTATTTCTTTTATGTTATCTTTTAGCGTTTCATCAGAAGATAGTATAAAGTTTGTAGCTGTAACTGTACCAGTGAATCTACCTGTTCCGGTAACATCGAGTGCATGAGCAGGATCAGTTTGTTTAATACCTACGTTTTTTATAAAGTTAAAGTCATTATAAGAGTTAAATGATATAGTGTTACCCGTTTCTCTCTTAATCTGAAGTAATTGACTACCTACTCCATCTTCTACATTCAAGAAAGTCTCTCCACCACCTACATTATCAATAAGAAGAAATTTACCATTAGAACTGTGTCCTGCTATTTCTAGTTTAGCCTGAGGGTCAGTAGTTCCAATCCCAACGTCTCCATCAGACTTAACTATCATCCTTTGTGAGGATGTAGTCCAGAAGCCTATATCTCCAGCTTCAATTGTTTTAAGATCAAGATCTCCAGTTCCTCTGTGAAGGATGTCTGTGTCTGTATTTGGTCCAGTATTATTTCTAAGTATTCTAAAACCGTAATCTGTATATGTTGCATCTCCTATTAAATCTAAGACCGCATAACCATTTGTAGTTCTACCATAACCAACTTGAAGATAGTTTGTGCCATTATTTCCATAACCAACGTCAATACCACCTCCAGTTACTCTAACACTACCATCTACTTCTAGCTTTGCATTTGGGCTAGGAGTTCCAATACCAACGTTTCCTGTGGTTTGGTCAATAACCATTCTATATGTACTACTACTATCGTCATACACTATAAAACATCCATTTACGTCTGAACCTATTGTGGTATTGTTGCTAGAAGAGTTTAACGCTAAATAGCATCCACTACTTGCTGTTTCTACTGTTAATAATCTGTTAGGATCGTCTGTTCCTACTCCTACGTTTCCTCCTGAAGGTTGTAATGATAGATCATATGCTTGTGGAGTTCCGTCATTTCTTCCTTGTTGTATTACACCTTTACCAGATGTTAACGTACTAAATAATGTTCCAAACGCACTACCTCCTATTTGTGCCGCAGAAGGCGCTGCTCCTAAAGCAGGTAACGAACCAACTGTGCTAAGTACGTGGAGTTTTGTCTTTGGATCATTCGTTCCAATCCCTACATTAGTTCCATTATCATATGTAACTCCAGTACCTAGAGTGCTAGCATTAGGTGTCCATCTAGCTAGGTAGTTTGTAGTACCTGATCCAGCTGGTACACCTGGTATAGCTGATCCGTCTATCCACTCGGTTTGACCTCCGTCTGAAGACAGTATTTGTCCAGCAGTACCACCTGAGTTAGTTCCATCATAAAATAGACCAGTTAATCTAGCATTTCCATTTACGTGAAGTTTTTGCGAGGGAACAGGAGCACCAATACCAACGTTCTGGTTGCTGTCAGTTATTAATGTTAGGCTACCGCCATTAAAGATTTTAATGTTTTCACCATCCCCTTCTATATGAGCTTCATCTGTTATTCCGTCTATATCACCAATTCGAAACGTGCCGCTGGGTGCGTCTATAGCGAGCGTTCTATCTCCACCTAATCCATCTGAAACTTCAAAATATTCTCCAACATGCGTGGCTCCAGCTACAGCAAGTTTAACCTGTAGGCTAGAAGTTCCAGTTCCAATACCAACATTACCATTTGAGTCCATTCTAAATTTAACACTGCTATCGCTATATATATCAAAATAAGAAGTCCCAGTATTTGTAGCATAAACACCATCACCTAATCCACCTGTGTCTCCTATTGAAAATATACCTGAATTTGAGTTTGCCGATAAAACAGTATCTCCCCCTCCATTGTTTACCAATATTCCGCCTCCTCCGTCTACATGTAATCTAACATCAGGATTTATTTCTCCAATACCTAATCTCTGGTTAGCATGGTCTACATACAATGGAGTCGGCACGTCATTAACACGTCCAGCGCCAAATACCTCTATAGTACCATTAGTATTATCATCTCTAATTACAACACCCACTTTTTGAATATACTTTATTCCAGTTGGTTTTGTAGCAGTAAGACCTCCCGGAACGTCACTTACAAATACCTCGTCGCCAACCTCGAAAGCAGATGTATTAATACCTGACACCTTACCAAACATAATAGCATCACCCTCGTCGTTGTTACCGCCAGAGGCATCTAAATCCTCGTTTAGTATACCTAAAGCTGGCATTTGGTTTGTACCATTGTTATCTGCTAGTGCGACTTCAATCAAGTTACCACTTGGTGGAGTTGCTGATACAGCTTCACATATAACCTGCCCTTTAGTCATAGCAAAGTTTGTAGAATTTTTAACTCTTAAAGTGACAGACTTAGCTTTATCCGCCTCTCCTATTACAATGTCTTCTTGATCTATCCAGTTTGTAACTGTACCAGTAGAAGACAGTAATTGACCCTGTGTACCTATGTCATTATCTCCGTCTTTAAGACCAGCTCGTACTTCTATGTCACTTTTAAACTTCATGTATTAAATTTTATTGTTATTACCCTATTTTCTGTATCAAAACTCTAATACTGTTTGAAGTTGGCGCTACTGCAAAAACAATAGTCACAAGTCCACTAGCACCTCTTGTTACGTCAGCGTAAACTGTTTCACCAGAAGAAACTTCGACTAGTTGAATCATAAACGAAGTTGAATCTGTTCCAAGTTGGTGTGTTGCACTGGTTATTGTTAATGAAGTTAGAGTGCCGTTTCCTATAAGCCCAGAAAAAGTGTTTGATGTATTTGTGTCAGTGTTTGTAACTGTTGCAATACCAGATGCGTAAGCTACTGATATCCCCGTTCCTGCTGCTACAGCACCTGCGCCTATAGTTCCAGCAGAAGCTGTGACTATACCAATGGTTCCAGTATCAGTTATTGGGCCTCCAGTTATTGGGCCAGTAGTCGCAATATTTGTTACAGTTCCTTCTGAACCATTATCTGTCCAGTCAGCGGTAAATGTACCACCGTCTCTTTGCGTGAAGGTCATTATTTTATTGGCTCCACCTGTTACCGCAGCACTTGCAACATAATTGTTATAAGCATCAGTCCATTGAACTCCATTACCGTTGTCGTCTTCCAAGGTTCCGCCAAAAATTCCATCGCCCCCGACACTAAGAGCGTCAGTAGCTGCATCATATGTTAAGCCAGCATCTCCAGCAACATTTGCAGTACCTGTCCAGTAAGTTAATTGACCAGCAATTCCAGACCCTGAAAGCGTAGATGTATTATCTACTTTTTGCCATCCGTCTGTTCCAGCGCCTGTACTTACATATATAGCCCAGTCACCAACTTTCCAATCTGTAATACCGTCTAAGTTTGTGCTACCCGCAACTGATACAATCCAGAATTGACCATTGTCAGGTGTTGCTCCCGATAAATCAGGTGTATCAGTATCTGCATTCCAGTTACCTTCAAAAGATAAACCAGATGGTATATTTGCGATTTGCCCGGTTACAAAATCATAGATTTGGTCCCCGGTTGCTAGCGCTGTGCCTGCATTTACTACTGCAGCTGTTTTTGCAGCAACTTCGCCACCTGCTATTTGAATAGTAACATCATCTACATCTACTGCAACATCATTATCGTTAACGGTAATACCATCACCCGATCCAATATCAAATGTAATTGTTTCATTGGTAGCTTGATCTAAGGTAAAAGCACCGCCAGTTATAAGACCGCTTCCTGCCGCTAATGTAATAGTAGCATCACTTGGAGTTGCAGGCGCTGAACCAGCTGTAATAGCTGTGATATGACCCGTTGAGTTCGTTGTTACAGAAGAAGGATATGCGTAAGTACCTGCTGTTCCAAAAGCATTGTGAATTACTGATATATCTGAATCTCCAGATTGATTAGCAGTGAAAGTTCCAGTACCGCTTAAAGCTCCTGTGCCTTGCACCGTTAATGTGCCATCGTTAACTGTAGGGATTGTTGGAAACGGTTGAAGATCACCTTCACCATTCACATATTGACTAGAGTTACCTTGCCAAACACCTGTCATTGTTCCAGATGTTGTTATAGTATTTGAGACAACATTTAAAGCTGTACCATCAGTTGTAAAGTTGACACTTTCCACTGTACCATCGAACTCATCGTTAGAAGTTACAGTTAAGATGTTAGCGTTTCTGGTAACTGTTGTAGTTCCTGCGCCTATAATTAACACATCGTCATCTTCGTCATCTGAACCTTTTAATCTTATACCAGCTGTTCCATCTGTAGACCCAACACCTTCTAAATCATAAGTAGTACCAGATATACCAGATACTTCAGCCCAAGTGTTATTTTTAGTTAAATATCTTTCATTTGCAGACGCTGTGCCGTTTACTGCATTTAAGTTAAAAGTTATAATTGGTTTTGGAAAAGTTCCAGTGATAGTGCTAGTTACATAACCATTAGCTGGAGTAACTGCCGGAAAACTGTATTCTTTTAAGCTTACCCACTGGTCTGTGCTATTAGAATAGTATTTAGCTGTTAAATCCGAAGGTGTACTATCAAAATATATTTGAGCTGCTGCCGCTGTAGGAGCCGTGCTTGTTACATGTAGCTTAGCGTTTTGTAACTCATTATCGCTAAGGTTTATGTTATTTAAAAAAGGTATTGCCATAGTTAGTTGATATATGCTTTACCAGACTCTGCGCCGGCAAATGTTATTGTTAAATTGTTTTCGTCTATAAATGTTACATCCCCATAGCCTTGCTGTCCTGTAGACAGAACCATAGTGCATGAAGGGAATTTGTTTAAGTTGTGTTGAACTGTCCAAATAGCAGAGGCTTCACCTTGTGGGTGCACATAGTTTTTGTCTGCGTTATCCTCAAATTGAAGCAAAGATACAAAATAATCATCATCCTCCTGCACAGATCCATTACCTGAAACAAAAGTTAATGACGCATTATAGAAAGATGTTTCTGTTAAATCCTGATCAAATGAAACTAATTTATAGTACGCAAAAAAGTTTGAATTACTAGCCTTCTGTATAAGTATGGTCCCACCAATCATTGACTGAATAAAATCAACAACATAAGGACCATTCTTAGAGCTCTCACTAAAAACTAAATCAGTTATTGAAGAAAAAGGAACTGACGCACCTATTTCGATTGGAAACGAAAAACTACCAGCAGCTCTTGTCTCCTTTGGTTCAACAGTGTCGTAAAAATACAAGAGAGAATTAGACCTGTCAATAAAGGCGTTCTCATTGTAGAAATCAGCTAGACCTGCTACAGAAAAATTCTTAGTTCTGCTTGATTGATCAGAATCAGAACCAATCCACTTATCAGCGCCGCTAATATTAGTATCTACTGGATAATTCTTAATTTTTGTCATCTACTTTCTGTTTTGTGAACTTGTGCCATAGTAATATGCAAATATATTACTAATAACAACACCCTCTATCATACCCATTAAATGAACAAAAAGATCATTGTCTAAAACCGATGGCTCATATACAACGGCATATATTACAAATATAAAAGAAAATAACCCAGTAAGTCCAGTCGACAACATCATTATATCCTGACTCCCTGTTTTCTTTACCTCAATCTCCCTGTTTCTAGCGGAATCTCTATCCTTAATCTCAAGCTCGTACATTGACTTAACCTGATCCAATGCAAGGACCTTGTCAGCTGGAGATATACTATCATCTTTCTGTATAAGGTTCTTAACCATACCTAATACCCCTGCGTCTGGTAATAAATCACCAGCTACATCTAATATACTAGGGGCAATTTTACCCAAGAACTTACCTAGCTTAGTATCTTTAAATTTTTTTTTCATATATCACTGGTTTTATCCCACCTAGCACGATGTCCTCTTATGTCCATGTGCGTAAACGTATTATAACGACCAATGCCTCCCATAAGAATCTCTCCGCTATCCATTAATGCCTCAATAACACCAGCTACCTCAGCAGGCTCAACCTCTTCTATTTGCAGGTCAGCCGCTAATCCAAGCAAATGCATCGATTTTGAAACACCGCCGACCGCCTGATTGTGTTTAGGGCACCTGTAAGCGTTTGTTGGAGTAAAAGGTACATCAAATATGTCCCTGAGCCTTTGAAGCTCTCCAGCAAGCTTAATTACGTTGCTATAGACGTCATCAGGCATCTCGCAACCGCACTTGCATTCAAATTCGTGTTTTTTAAAGTTCTTCGTCATATTTTTTCTTATGAGTAGAGTATATTTTTTGAATAGTATAAATGATAGAGGCTAAAAGAAGTATTATCTTCAAGCTGTTTTCAACGTGTGTAAAACTGATGCCCAATGTTATTGAGTTAAATATTGCTAATTTCAAATCGTTCGGGCTCATTTTGAGTATGGGAATAAATCATTTAACCTCTTTCTTCTTCCATCACAACCGCAGTCGCCCTTTGATACCTTCTTAACGAAGGATTGTATACCTGTGGCCGCTGTAACCTTAGCTACCGTATCGCCTAATCCTTTACTTTTTGCCATTTTTCTTTCTCCCTTTACGTTTAGCTCCACCAACAGCCTCGAAAACGTCACCAGACTGTTTCGCTAGGTTTTTTGCAGCAGATTTTACATCCTTTAACTCTTCCTTAACATTTTCAGCTCTACTAAGCAAGTCTTCCTTAACATCTTGAGCTAAATCCTCTAATTCATCAGGAATAAAGTTGCCATTAACATCTGTAAGCTTGTTTAGCTTGTATGTTAAAAGCAAAATGATGAATAAAATCAATATAAATACTATATACGCCATAATTAATATTTTCCTTTTTTAGATTTAGGGCTAGATTTAGTTGAGCCGCCCTTTCCAGCCCATAAATTCTTACAGGCCCAGTAACGAGCCGTTAGCTTATTAGTAGCAGATGAACACTTATGACGTGCCTTGAATGACTTCCTAGCCGCAGCGGAGTAGTTATGCCCATATCCAGATGCACCAAAGTGAATTAACTTCTCCTTGCCACCTGAACAGGCCTTAACCATCTTCTTTTTACCGGCCCTGTCGCTTTTTCTAACGACATTACACTTCATCTTAGATTTATCTGCCATTCCTTATGTTTTTTGTTCTCTTACCCATTCCTACACGTTTCTTCTCTGCAACGGCCTTTTTTTTCTGACTAGAACTCATCTTAGACCATGTAACAGGTGTTCTAGATGAAACACGCCTTGATGGTCGGCACTTCTTTACCTTATCACCATCCTTAGATCCACAAGGATTACCATCCTGGTCCGTCCACTTCTCCTTGAACCAACGCTGTAATGATGCCCCCTTTGCTGTTTTTCTAACTGCCACTTATAATTTTTTCTTAAGCTCCCGTTTTCCTCCTTCAGTTACAGGGTTGCTTATTTGCTTGTATCCCTTTTTCTTACCAAAAACTTTAGGGTTTGGTTTACCCCCAGAAGCTATAATAGAACATTTTTCAATTTTCCTCATTTCTTCTGGTGTAGCTGTTGATATACTTCTACTTCCTAAAACTTTTTTGGAACATTTTAAATCTGGACTTGCCATAATACTTATTTTTTTTTGTTTTTCCTACATTTCGCAATCGCACCGCTTGCATACGCACTTGGGAACACCTTGTACTGGCGTTTCACCTTGTGGTAACAACTGTCCTTTACGCTCTTCTTTTTCTTTGCCATACTTACACGTGCATACCTTGCACTTACATTTCTCCACTAACCTCTTGACCTTTTGTCGCCAGGCGTGTTCTTTTTACTGCCTCTATTCTTAGACTGAGACTCTAGTCTTGGTTTCTTGCCAGAATGATGAGAAACATCTAACTTATCCCCATTTCCATACGTTCCAAAGAGCCTGTTCAGCCTATTCAGTTCGACCCTGCGCTTACTTTCACCCTTTTTTTTATTGAAAACCTTCTGATAAGCGTTCTTCTTCTTCCTGGCGTCGGGATTATCCCTATAATATTTTGCTGACCTACTTAAGCCCATCCTTTAATGAGTTGTAAATCATTGCTTTTTTAATTATTTTAGACGTTTCTTCAGCCATTTTAGAGGCCTTCTTAAACTCAATGATCTTATCGATCCCTGTTTTAGTATTTTTTACCATTTTTTTTAGTTTTTTTCACCTTTGGTGTAGTTTTAGAGGCCGACTTCGGCTTCATATACTTTATTTTTCCTTTTAACGGCATTACTTTTAGTTTGATGCAAAGATAGAGAAAAATATTATCTTTGTTATAATGAAAAAAAGAAAAATGAGGCGCAAATATGAGCGCAAAATCAAATCAAAAGGGTACGACGAAAGAATACGGACCAATTACGACAGGAAACAACCAACATACGACTACCTAAAGTACTTCAGGATTGTCAGATATTGGGCAAAAAGGACCCACGGAGTGGGTCTCGCCGATATTGAGATGCTTTTTTTTCTATACAGCGAGAAACTATTCAAAAGAACCGACTTTAACGACTATGAGGAGGTATTCTCCTGGGATGTTAACCGTTTCCAGCAACTACTAAGGGATGGTTGGATATCCGTGTGGCGTAAATCAAAGGGATCTGAGGCGGCGCTTTATGAAGTTTCATACAAAGGAAAAAGACTAATCGTTAGTATATATAAAAAATTAGCCGGAGAGGAAACAATCTCCGAGACCGCACAGAAAAACCCTATATTTAAAAAAGACTCGCCCTATACCGATAAGGTATACAGACGAGCCATCAAACAAATGAATAAATTTACAAAACAACAACAACGTCACGCTCAAGAATGATCGTGTACTGCTTGTCCTGTAATATCATGGTGTGACCGGTAGACTTGTCGTAATAAATTACGTCGCCAGCCTTCACTACCTCTACATTAGTGCCGGGGTTCTTAACCCTAGCCTTCTTGTACCTAAAATCATTAGTATCGTCCCCAGAAAGAAGCAGACCTGAGTCTGTCTTGGTTTCCTCAACGATTGTCTCAACTATTATGTACTTATTTACTGCCTGCATTATCTCTTGTATGTTACGATTGCGTTAGTAGTTAGAATGGTGGTAGCAACCGATACCGCATTCTTTAGTGCGTTCTTGGTAACCTTTGCCGGGTCAATGACGCCCATCTTGTGCATGTCTCCATAATCCCCTGTTTTTACATTATACCCCTCGCCGAAATTTTTAATATTAGCTGGGTACATCTTACCAGCGTTCTCAACGATCTGCTTGAATGGCGCCATAAGCGAGCCCTTCATGATCTGCTCAGCGTGTCCGTCACCGTCCATAGTCAATGACTCAAACAATAGAGCCGATCCACCACCAGGGAGTATGCCCTCCTCTAGCGCTGATCTTACCGCACAAACCGCATCCTCAACCCTGTCGTACTTTTCCTTCTGCTCAATGTCAGAGTCTCCACCAACATAGACCACTCCAACACCACCAGATAAACTAGCGATACGGTCCCTTAAGAAGTCCTTCTCATCCTTCTTGGTGGAAGACTGCTCGGCAGCACGTAGCTCCTTGATCCTAGCCTCAACCTCAGCAGTTCTGCCCTCGTCACGTACAATAACCGTCTTATCCGTAGATACAACAACCTTCTGCGCATGGCCCAAATCTCCCATAGTAATTAAGCTGAGGTCATCGCCCGTAGACTCACTGAAGTACTTCGCACCAACAGACAGAGCTATATCAGCCATAAGCTCCTTGGTCTTGTAGCCAAACTGTGGCGGTATGATGTTACATATCTTTAAGCTGTTCTTAACTACGTTCATCCCTAAGGTGTTTATTACGTTAGGAGAGCACGTACCTATAATCAATAGCTTCTTGTTCTGCTGAATGACCGGCTTTAATATGTTCTCAATGTTTAGTATGTTATTTATCTCAAGGTCCGTGGCCAAGATATACACGTCGTCAAGGATGCACTCATCGTTTTTTTGATTATTAATAAACAAACGGCTAGTATGCCCACGGTTAATCTTAATACCATTGGTTACCTCAAAGAACGTGTCAGCCGTCTGGCTGTTCTCAACCGTTACAACGCCGTCCTTGCCAACCTGCTTGTACACATCAGCAATCAAATGCCCTAGCTCCTTGTCATTGTTAGCAGATATCGTGGCGACATCCTTAAGGGTCTTTCCTGTTACCTTTTTAGATTTCTTAGACAGTGACTTAATCACATCATCAGCGATACTGGTTATCTCACGAACCAGCTCAGAGACATTAGTGCCAGGGTTCTGCTTCAATAGCTCCATACCACTCAATACAATTGCCTCCGTAAGTACAATAGCCGTTGTCGTACCATCACCAGCAGATGTTGCCGTGCGATCAGCCGCCTCCTTAACCATCCTAACGGCTAAGTTCTCAACTGGATCCTCCAAGTTAATCGCCTTAGCAACCGTTACACCGTCCTTGGTGACCGTCAATCCTCGTGTGTGTGTTTGTGATTCTAGTACTACCGTATTACCCAAAGGGCCTAGCGTACTCTTAACAGCCCTGGATATTTTTACTATACCACTAATGAGCTTGTCTCGACCTTCCTGGTCAAAAAATAATTCATTCATATTTCATTTGATTTTAATTGCTACAAATATACAAAAAAGAAATCAATACCACAAATATATTTTTTATATGTCAACGTGTTGCGTTTCTCTATAGAGAGAGAGAGAGAGAGAGTATAATATATATTTTTTTAAATCCTATCATAGAGAGTAAAAATCGACATTCCGACATACATACTTGTTTATCAGGACTTTATCCATGTCGATACCATGTCGACTTTGCTGTTTCATGTCGATTTACCAAATAAATGCCACCTCAATGAACAATAAATACAGTGTAAACTCCGTAAAATTCTGGTTTTTGTCTTCTGGGTATACGCTAAAACCGACCACTGGCCCAACCGACACCCGTTCTCTTATTTCTATTATCATACGTCAAATGTAGTAAAAAATTATGATAGGTGTGTGTAGCAAACGGGCTATATATACATATTACGCATGAGGTCGCAAATAGAAAACGATTTTTTTTTCGCATAGGGGGGTATATTTTTTTGCGTTTTTCTGTGGATTTTTGACGTTTTTACACGGGCGTGCACACGCACACGCATTACGCACACACACGCACGCACATACGCTCGCTCGCACGCATACACGCACACGCATACACACGCATACACGTGCACACGTGCTCGCAATTCCATTAGGCAAAAAATAAAGTAGATGCTTTGACAAAGGGACTAGCCCCTGTCCCGTTGCCCATCTGGAGAAATAATATATAATTAAATAAACATCAATTTAACGTATTGACTTTCAGTAAGTTACACTTAAAAAGTCCTATGTAATCAATATTTTTATTTAGAATGGTTAAAAATAACAACTTTTTTACAGGTTAAAATGCATTTTTTTTGAAAATAAATTTGGTGGAACGATTAATTCGCCGTAGATTTGTACTGTTGAAAAACAACAAACGTTCTTTAAAATACTAGACTTACGAAGTACAACAGATAGAGACCATCTATCTAGAGTACACATCCGAGTACTGTACGCCATACAGATTAGAGTTAAGCTATGCATTATGAATCTGACAGAGGTAACAAGGTAGCAAATGTTAAAAAAGTGTTAAAAAGTTTGGTAGATTGAAAAAAGCGTTGTAGTTTTGTACCAACGAAAACGAGATCACAGTTTTAAAAAGTGACGGACGTGTAAACCACGATAAAGAGGCTGAGTATCACAGTCTGGGTGTTGAATCCCGAAAGATACCAGAAGTAACTAACATAGGTTATAACTGCAAGACAGAGCGTTTAAAAACGTTATCTGTGGCTTACAATTTGAAAAGGTTGGGCTTAGATGAAGAAAAAAAACGATATGTAGTTAGGACTGCTGAGGGTTCGAATCCCTCCATATCGTCTAACAATTTAAAACAATTATCATGAAAACAGTAAACGAATTATTTGAACTAATTGCAACTGCAACGCAACAAAATAAAGCAGATTTTAGAACGTGGTTTATAGATTATTCAGGACACGTAAATAGGCTTAAAATTAAATATTACTTTGCAGGTTGGAAGCGAAACGGAGAGGGTCAACCGGAGTCAATAGACCAAGAATTAAACGAAGAAGGTATCCAAGCGCTATATTGGTTCATCAAAACAAGATTAAAATAAACATCAACGGGGGCGTCAAAACCCCCCAATAAAAAAACATCATGGAAATAAAACACACGAACGGCTATCCAGTTTACAGTCGACTTAAGCAAGAAACAAAAGACAGAATCGAAAAAAGATGGGTCGTTCCAACAAATGAACCTTATCTATATATTGATAAGCATGAGCGCCCTTTTGTCCAGAAACCAAACGACCTGAAAACACTGTGCACAGTAAGAAAAGAAACATTAATAGATAAAGGATTTCACCTATAATTAAACAACAACAAACATGAAAGCAATTATTAAATTTTTTAAGAGTATCAAAATCGAAGGAATTTCAGAAACGACTTGGAGGTAATTAAACAAAAACTGTATGCCGTCGGGCTTACCTCTTAAGAGGCAAAGGAGCGAAACCTTTTACAGTTACTAACTTAAATTTAACATCATGAAGAAATTATCAAACTACAAGAAGCAAAAAATATCTGAAAACTTAGAGTATTTTTTCAACAAAGTATCTGAGGATGACTATAATGAGGGACTTGTATGGTACCAAACGGCTAATGATATCGTACAAAACTTATCTAACAAGTACAATTTTAAACCTATAATTGTAGCAAATGTACTAAGTGCATTGAGCCCACGGAACAAGTGGGAGAGAAATATATTTGACACAGAACAAGTGCTAAAAGCCGTAAACAACGGCAAAGGTCATGACAGTATCAAAGTGTGTACGTTTAACAATAATAAAATCAAGGCGTTTGAATTGGCACAAGGTAAGAGAGAGGGAATTGAATATTCAAAAAGTCCAAAGACTCACAGTTTTGTGAGAAACATTGCCGAACTAAACGAGAACTTTGTAACTGTTGACGTATGGCACACGAGAGCAGCCTTTGATAAGATGATAGTACCTACTAGCTTGAGTGCATCGAACTATGATGATATCAGAGACATAACGATTAAGAATGCAAAAAAACATAACATTAAACCTTTTGAGTATCAGGCGATTGTATGGTGCTCAATTAGAAACAATTAAAAACTAAACAATATGAGACGATTAACAACAAAAGGAATAAACGACTACTTAATAAAAAATTATGGAGTAGTTAAGCATGACTGTAACAAACTAAAGAGATCATGCCAGATAGTATCTAAGAAGTACGGAGTGAACACAGTGCATGTATTTCACTTCATGATAGAGCAAGAGCCTATACCTAATCTGTATACACATAGCTACGGCTTTAATACAAGACTAGGGAGAGAGATAAGAGAAACATTTCAAAACGAATACTACTCATTATAAAACAAAAACAAATGGACATAATAGAATTTGAAAAAATGAGAAACATTGTAGACTTATATAAAAACATTAACAATACAATTGTAGATATATACCCCAACATATATGATTGTAATTTATACGACATTGAGGGTTACTATAATGAAATGTATGATGAGGTAGAATTCACGGATGAAGACTACAACTACCTAGAAAAAAGAATTGTTGCACTTAGGAATTTAATTAAAGCAACCGAAGAACTAGATATATATGAAACTAAATACGCATAAAATGATAACAAAAACATTATCTATGAAGTGCCATTGGTACAAGACATACAAGACAGTAACGAAACAATTTAACGACGAACAACACCTCAACAATTACATAGATTTTATGGAAGACAAGGGATACAAAACAGTAGGAATATTTAACAACTAAAAAAATGAAACCATTAATATCAGAAACACTAAACATATTGTATAAGGTTGAAGACTACCTTGAGTATGGTCGAACAGAACTAGGCAAAGATGTAGGAGAATTAATCAACAAACTTCAAAATGAATTAAAATGACAAAGCAAGATTTTATATGGCTCTGTAATGAGCACACGATCGATCCATTAATAGTAATGGAAGACGATGGAGTAAAACAAATACTAAAAGAATTCAAGGGGACTATCTTTCAACAGATGGCACTGAATTCATACTTAACTAAAAATTATTAATTATGAAAATTCAAGTAAACAAAAATCAACAAGCGATTAATTTCAAAAGACATGTGGGAACCATCATAACGATAGCAAAACAAAAGGCACAAAATGGCATAACAAGATTTGCTTATACAAAACCAACAAACCAAGGAATAGATACCTATTCATTAATTGAAGCAGTAGAAAATGAAACAGAAGAGACTGTGTATGGTGGGTACAAGTGCATTAAAGACGGACTTATTATTTTTTCAATCAGAGAGTATTAAACAATTATGAAAGAACAAGCAGAAGAATTAATAGACCTCGGTAACTCAAGAGAGATAGCAGAGGGATTTGGCATGATGAGGGTCATCGAAGCCATTAACCATCTAATAGAAATTGATGGCGAGAGAGCCACAGATGGCGAGATAATAGATTTAATTTATGAACTAATAAACAATTAACAAAATGGGAAGATATTATGATGGAGACATAAACGGGAAGTTTATGTTCGCAGTACAATCAAGTTATGCAGCTGACAGATTTGGGTCACAAGGACATAACAATTATGTAGAGTATTACTTTGACGATGAGCATTTACCTACAATAGAAAAAGAATTAGCATTGCTTAACGAAGATTTTAAGGTTGTTGAGGAATTTTTTAAAGGTAGAGATACGTGGAATCCAGAACAACAAGAACAAGCAGGTATCAGTGACGAACAAATGAGAAGCTATGCCGATTATCGTTTAGGTAAGCAGATATTGGAATGTGTAAAAGAGAATGGGGTGTGTCAGTTCCAAGCAGAGCTATGATAGTAATGGTAGTAAACGGCAACAGATACCTCATCAATGACCAATCTAAGGGTTGTGATGAGGTGTGTGGAGCCATATTAAAAACGTATCCAAGCGATGCACAGATAGAATTTGATAACGTAAAAAAAATAGATTATGAAAAACAACAAACTAATAGCAGAATTTATGGATGCCAACACGTTTAGAGAATCAGTCAATGAAGATGTTTTATCATACGAAATGTATGGGTTAATTGAAAACATTGAAGATGGCTTGGATGAGAAGCATTTCTTCTTACCAAGTGAAATGAAATACCACCAATCTTGGGATTGGCTAATGCCTGTCGTTAAAAAATGTAGAATAGATAGCAGGTCTGAATATGATGAAGATGTTTTTTGGGATGCCATACAGTGGGCATTAGAAGAGTGTAGTATTGAGAACACATATGATGCAGTAGTAAAATTTATTAAACAATAATTAGTATAATGGTAAACAATATAACATTAGAGGATATAATCCAATATTATGAAATTGATATAGATAATTGCCTCATGACTAGATTAGATTTAATTGAGGAGATGTATTTAATATCAACAAATAAAGATTATAGAGAGAACTTTATAAAGGAGATTAAAGAGTATCAGTTAGATAGGAAATAATTTATAAAAAACTATACTTAGTCAGCAAATAGGGTTTAGTGCCGAATTATAGTTTGAATTTATAAAAAACCATAATTGCAAAAAAACGATAAAATGAAAATATAAACTATGAGAGAAAGAGCTATAAATAGAATACTTGACCTAACCGATGCATACTCACGCAAAGAGTTAGAAAGTATAAAAGATACACAAGAATTAGTAGCATTAAGTTATGATGTAAAAAAAGTATTAATCAATTAAATAATTTATAATGAGCAGACAACAAGAAAACCTTGATGGCTTCCTAAGGATAGCACAAGACATGGACATTGATACATTAGAATTGGATAGGTTCTTCCACAGTTTTTATCAAACGGGTGGGGACTTAACAGACAACTTAGAATTATTAAACCTCTTCCTTTACGGAAGAATATAAAACAAATAGATATGTTAAATAAAATTATTACAATGAAGAGAATCATTGACGAGAACCCCAAGACACCCATGAAGTATTGGGTAACACAGAGTGGGTTAACCCTGCAAGAGGTGGACTACCTAAGGGATAATGGTCACCTAGTTAAGCTAGGAGATAAGAAAGGTTCAAGGTGGGTATGGAAAGGCGATGAGCCAGACTATGAGTTCGCTGAGTCAATGAAAGTAAGTATGTATTCCTTAGAGGTAACGGAAGACATGAGAGTGAACAACGTAGAGGTAACGGAAGACACCACAATGCTTGATGTTATAAGCGCTTATGACCTTAGCTTTAAGATTAGCAATGGAATAACACTGAAGTTTATTAACGACAGTACAGTGTCCTTACGTAAGAGTAATGGAAAGACCATTACCATAAGCGATGCTAACAAATTAAACGATATGCTATGCTTCTTAACTTAGTAATGTCCGTATTCGTTACGGCTACCATATACCACGCAGATCCGAGGCAATGCAACGCAGATTATTTGACCACGGCTTCACTAAAGAAGATCAACAAAGCCAATCCACAAGGACATAGGTGGATAGCCGTTTCAAGGGATCTTGAAGCGTATGGCTTTGTGTTTGGGGCAAAGGTTTGTGTTCAAAATGCAGGGGAAATGGACGGCATTTGGCATGTCGAAGATAGAATGAACAAGCGTTGGACTAAGCGAATTGACTTCCTAGTGAACAAAGAAATGAGGTATGGGAAGTGGGAAAACGTAATAATTAAACTAGAAATCGACATGAAATAGGAAAACCGACATGGTATCGACATGGATAAATGATTGATTATCAAGTATGTATGTCGAAATGTCGATTTTACTCTCTATTATAGAGATTTAAAAAAAAATATAATATATGAAATATATAGGGGTTAGTAGGAAGAGGGGTCAAGGCAGGTATTATTTTATAGTTGAGTTTACTCACAAAAGAAAAAGATACAGTATGGGGTACTACAAAGACTCAAAGGAAGCCGCCAAGGCTTACGATTTGTTTGTGATAAAGAACGAATTGGATAGGAAGACAAACTTTTTTAAGAAAAAGCTTGCGTATTAACAAATTATTAAATACATTTGTAGCCATGATACACACAAAGGATAGATTATTTGTTCAGGCTAGGATGTTAAAACATTCTGTTTATATAGAGCTTGAAGATGAGGAGTCGGTAATATTTAAGGGTATTAAGATCATCAAGAATGAGGATGGCATTAAGATATACTCAACTGACTCTGAATTCTACAGAGAGATTAAATGTACTAAGAACTTCCACGAGATGGGGTTTGAGTATGGGGCGTTTAAGTTCCTTGAGCAGAAGTATAAGAAAAAACTAGACCAGATAGAGCAAGGCGTTCAGTCTGAGATATCTACTAGGAAGAACCACAAGCGAATAGCTTTTTTAAAAGATTTAAGAGAAACACAAATAACTAAATACAATGAAACAAGAAGACGTATTGAACAAATTGAGGGACGATAAACATTACTACGGTAAGTTTGGGAGTCACTACTTATCAAACAGTAACATAGGGACGCTTCTAAAGAACCCTAGAGAGTTTGGTAAGCCACAACAAGAGATACTACCAATGGTGCAGGGTAGGTACTTCCATGTATCTATGCTAGAGGCTCATAAGCTCGGAGAGTTTGAGATTATAGATGCATCAACTAGAAACAATAAGGCTTATAAGGAGCAATCTAATGGTAGGTTGTTACTGTTAAAAAAGGAGCAGGAGGAGTTGGATGCGGCTATAAATGAGATGAAGTCTAATATTGAGATGTCATCAGAGATTTATTCATTAGGTGCTCAGTATGAGGTACCTATTATTGGTAACTTCTTTGATGTAGAGTTCAAGGGTAAGGCTGATATTATAACGTCTAATAAGATCATTGACATCAAGACATCAAGTAGCATAGATAGGTTCAGGAAGAGTGCTTATATGTACAACTACGACAGTCAGGCGTTTATTTATTCGTCTATGTTTGGGTTACCATTTGAGTTCTTTGTTATTGACAAGAAGACGTTACAGATGAAGCGATTCACTTGCAGTGATGAGTTCCTAGAGAGTGGGATGAGAAAAGTAGAGAGAGCAGTAAACGTATGGAAGCGATTCTTTGGTCCAGATGCTACTGACGATGTTAAACAATATGTATCAAACGAAGTATTATGATTTTTAAAGAAAAGTATCAGCAAGAGGATCTTAGGGAGTTTAAGATTGAAGACTCAAGGTTTAATATAAAGTTTGGATATAGACCAAACGGAGAGTTTAGGATAAAAGTTTCTCGTAAACATGAGTCTGTTTTAGACTATACTTCAGATGAGTTTTTTACAAACAAAAGAAAGGGTAGACCTTTTGGAAAAGCTACTGACGATGTTAAACAATATGTATCAAACGAAGTATTATGAGTAGAGGTAAACAAATATGGGATAACTGGTGGTTATGGGATTTCGTTGATAGTGTAGAGCCTACATTTAATAATATTGTGAACAACAAACCAAAATTAAAAAAATAGCCCATGCGGTCAGGGCAAGATGACCGTAATTTAAATTTTTTTACTATGGCAAGAATTAGCCACACAAACGAAGCGCCGAAGAGTGCAAACCCAACTTCAAAGTATTTGGAGTGGAAGTCAAACGACAAATCTTTTAGCTACTATGACAAGTCAGCTGGAGAAAATGTCAAGGTAGAACTACCTCTAAAGTTTTTGTTCCTACAGAACTATCACACAGTGAAGGGATGGAATGATGCTAGCGAGAGTGGGATCTATTCAAACGAAGTCTTCTATATTGGAAGCGAGCCAATGACAGTTCGTTCCTTTAAGGGAGGTGTAATTGCTGAGGGTCTTTACAAAGACATCAAGCCAACTATTACTGCCGCAGGTGGTAAGTACAACAGATCTATCTATGTAATGTTAGAGGATGGAACTGTAGCTAACATATCCCTAAAGGGATCAGGAGTGAGACAGTGGTCTGACTTTATGGAGGCAAACAAGAACACTATTGACAACCAATGGATTGAGGTCCTTACATCGAATGATGAGAAGAAAGGAAGTATTAAGTATAGTACACCTGAATTCACTGTTGGTGCTAATCTAACCAAGCAAGATTCTGCTAAGGCAGATGACGTAGCCGCTGAATTAAAGACTTACCTTGATGGGTATTTCAAGAAAGAAGCTGCTACAACAGAAGAAGTAGAGCCTGTGCTTGACTTCTAAATTAAACCCAAACCCCTGCTTCGGTGGGGGTTTTTAAATCAAACAATATGACACTACAAGATATAATAAAAGAGGTTGAGACTATGATAGATTTTAAACTATCTGAGCCAAGACGAAAGAGAAGGAACGTATACGCAAGGGCTGTATATTTTAAGTTGTCAAGGGAACTTTGTCCATTAGAATCACTAGAAAGAATAGGTAGCTCTATGAATAAGGATCACGCAAGTGTTCTTCACGCTATAAATAATGTATTCCCATCACTTGAGGCTTATGAGGAGTCGTTTTATGGTATATACGTGCAGGCTAAGTCACGCCTACTAGAGAGGTATGGTAGTGGTGATCTTTACGCATCAAAGGTTAAGTCTTCGGCATTCCTTGGTGTTCATAAGCAGTACAGTAGTAAGCTATCTGAGTACAAGAAAAAATACGAAGATATTAAAAACAAGTACGATGAGCTACTGAAAAGTAAGGACAACTCAGCTCTAGGTGAGGCTATAGATATGCTTAAAAGGGTACCTGAGAGCAAGAACTATGACTTATTGGTAAAGTTGGATGCAATGACTAAAATAATGGCACTATGATAACTATATTTAAGAATATAAAAGAGACATCAACTCCATTCTTCAGGGATGTGTTGTTTGTACTTGATCGTATCAGGGATGGTAAGCATAAAGAACTAATAAACTCTATAAGAAATGAGAGTGATAAGACAAAGAGAAATAATCTTAAGAAAAATTTACCGGCTATATGTTTTTCTGGTAAGTTTAATAAGCGATCTGATGATTCTATTATAGAACACAGTGGACTTATATGCCTTGATTTTGATGGGTATGCGACTAATGAGGACATGCTATCTGAGAAGCAGAGATTGATTAACGATAAGTACGTCATGTCTGTGTTTGTTAGTCCTAGTGGTAATGGATTGAAGGCATTGATTAAGATACCTAAGGATGTTGAGAATCATAAGAGATACTTCGATGCTCTTGGGGAATACTACAACTCAGAGCAGTTTGATGTTACCTCTAAGAATATTAGTAGGGTTTGTTATGAGTCCTACGATCCAGAGGTGTATATAGACGTGGATTCTGATATATGGGAGACTCAGGCTGAGTATGACTACAGACCTGTAGATAGGCACAAGGATCGACCAACAATACCTGTTATTGATGATAATAAAATTATAGAGATACTGACTAAGTGGTGGGTTAAGAAGTACCCAATGATTGAGGGTCAGCGTAATAATAATGTGTTTATTCTTGCCTCTGCTCTTAATGAGTATGGTATAAATAAATCATTAGCTGAGTACGTATTGGGTCAGTACTCTAGCAGTAGCTTCCCTATGTCAGAGGTAAAGCAGGCTATAGATTCTGCCTATAGGAATGTAGGAGCATTTGGTACTAAGTATTATGAGGATGATGCCGCAATGTCTAAGGTTAGGACAAAGATAAGCAAGGGTAACTCTGTTGATTCTATAAAGGACGAGCTATCTGACAAGGGTATTGATGACGATATTATTGTATCTGTTGTTAAAGATCTAGAGAGGGATTCATCTGTGCATAAATTTTGGTCCATAAGTAGTAAGGGGGTTGTATCTTTAATACACTACTTGTTTAAGGAGTTCTTACAGAACAAGGGTTACTATAAGTATGCGCCACATGATAGCCAGAAGTACATGCTTGTAAAGGTTACACATAATTTAATTGAGCCAACTACTGAGGAGTCTGTTAAGGACACTGTACTTGGTTATTTGCAGGAGCTAGATGATCTCTCTGTGTACAACTTCTTCGCTGATAAGACACGCTTCTTTAAGGAAGACTTCCTGTCTTTGTTGGATACAGTTGACGTACACTTTGTTGAGGATACTAAGGACTTTTCTTTTATTTACTTTAAGAACTGCGCCATAAAGGTATGCAAGGATGAGATTATAAAGGTTGATTATGTTGACCTGAATGGTTTTGTTTGGCACGACCAAGTTATTGACAGAGATTTTGATTTCTGTGACGTCACAGATTGTGACTTCAAGAAGTTTATATCAAACATATCTGGTGAAGAGGATCAGCGTATTAAATCTATAGAGTCTACTATTGGATTCTTAATGAGTGGGTACAAGGACCCAGGGTTCTGTCCATCTGTTATTCTTAATGATGAGGTTATTACTGATAACCCTGAGGGTGGGACAGGCAAGGGATTGTTTGTTCAAGCCTTAAGTATGATGAAGAAAGTAGCTATGATTGATGGTAAGTCTTTCTCTTTTGATAAGCAGTTTGCTTACCAGACAGTTACCACAGACACTCAGGTTATATCATTCGATGACGTCAAGAAAGCCTTTGATTTTGAGAGGTTATTCTCTGCTATTACTGAGGGCTTGACAATTGAAAAGAAGAACAAGGATGCTATACGTATTCCCTTTAAGTTCAGCCCTAAGATTGTTATCACAACTAACTACGCAATACGTGGTAAGGGTAACTCTTTTGAGAGACGTAAGTGGGAGCTTGAGCTTAAGCAGTATTATAACAAAGACTTTACACCTGTTGACGAGTTCGGTAAGAGGTTGTTTGACGAATGGGGGGATGATGAGTGGTGTTCTTTTGATAACTACATGATTAATAATCTTAAGGGTTACTTAAACACGGGTCTTGTTAAGTCTGAGTTCAAGAACATTGCTATCAGAAGATTAGCTTCTGAGACTTGTCATGAGTTCATTGAGTGGATGGGGTTAATAGATGATTCTAAATCTCCTGATGTATTTCATGCAGACAGGAAGATATTTAAGGATGACCTTTACCTTGACTTTATCAAGGATAATCCTGACTTTGCTCCTAAGGCTAAGATGACTATCTCTAGGAACGCTTTCTATAAGTGGCTGAATTCTTTTGGAGTTTTCAGTAAAGATTATGAGGTTGTTGAGGGTAGGTCTACGCAAGGAAGATGGATAATGTTTAAGACTGAATATTATGAAGAAGAAAAAGGAGACCCAGAGTTTGAATATTGATAACTTTAGGTGGTGTGTTGAGAACGACTTTCAGGTATATCTTGTGCCTATGGATTCCCAAGGGAAGGGTAAGCACAAGATTGCCGTAAGGCGTAGAGGCATAACAACTGAGGGTAAGGATTTCATTATTAAGGATGGAATTCGTATAGATAGTAAGGTTACTATTGGAAAAGAAGTATATAAAAATTCAGCGGAAGCTGCTAACAATTTAAACGAAGTATATGGATTTTTACGAAGAAATTACGGATGAACAGATGTTGTCTACAGCTCTAAACACCTATCAGTTTATTGTTTTGGGTCGGGATTATGAGGATATCATTGACGAGAACTCCGGAGACAGTTACTTCTTTATTGACGTAACTAATCGAATAGTATTAGATGATGTTTTAGATGCGCTTAATCAGTGTCTTGATGTTCTTGAAATCAACGAACACTATGAGAAGTGCGCAGATATATGTGTTTTACTTGAAAAAATGGATTATAATGGAATTTAGAGACTATCAATTAAAGATTATAGAGGATGGCCAACGTGTGCTTGATGCGCACAGGTTCTTGTATCTCGCTATGGAGGTTAGGACTGGCAAGACGCTTACTAGCCTTGGCATTGCTCAGAAATTAGTGGGAGTGAACAATGTATTGTTCATCACTAAGAAGAAGGCCATAAGCAGTATTAGGTCTGACTACAAGATGTTGGATCCTAGATATAACTTGACCGTTGTAAATTACGAGTCACTTCACAAGGTATTTTCGTTGGGTTGGGATATGATTATATGTGACGAGGCTCACACGCTTGGGGCGTTCCCTAAGCCAAGTAAGAGGGCTAAGCAGGTCAAGAACCTTGTTGTTAAGAATAATTGTTTTGTTGTTTTGTTATCTGGTACACCAACACCTGAGTCGTACAGTCAAATGTACCACCAGGTGTATGGGATACCGGGGAATCCTTTTAGTGAGTTTAAAAACTTCTACAGATTCTGTGACAAGCACGTTACGGTTACTCAGAGACTTATCAATGGGTTCAATATAAAAGATTACTCTAATGGTAAACAGAGCATTATAGATAGTATGAACAAGTTCATGATATCTTATACACAGGTACAGGCTGGGTTTGAGTCCTCTATTGAGGAGGAGATTCTTCGTGTGCCCATGAAGACAAAGACTATTGAGTTGTGCAAGAGATTAAAAAGAGATCTGGTTGTTGAGCTTACTGATGATGATGTTATACTAGCTGATACAGGTGTTAAGCTTATGTCTAAGCTGCACCAATTGTATAGTGGGACTGTTAAGTTTGAGTCGGGGAATAGTGCCGTCATAGATACCAGCAAGGCTGATTTTATTAAGTGGAAGTTTAGGGGCAATAAGATCGGTATATTCTACAAGTTTAAGGCTGAGTTAGATGCGCTGAAGCAGGTCTTTGGCGATGATCTTTGTACTGACTTGGAGACGTTTGATTCTACTGATAAACACATAGCCCTTCAGATTGTTTCAGGGCGTGAGGGTATTAGCTTGAGGAACGCTGAGTATATTGTGTTCTACAACATTGACTTTAGTGCGACTAGTTACTGGCAGGCCAGGGATAGGATGACTACTAAGGACCGAAAGTACAACAAAGTTTATTGGTTGTTTTCTGAGGGAGGCATTGAGTCTAAGATATATAGGGCTGTTATACAGAAAAAAGATTATACACTAAAACACTTTAGAAGAGATGTACAAACCACGGGAATTCGTCCAGGACGATTATGATAAATACGATAGTGTAGCTAAAGACTTATTGATCGGTGATCTTTTAGGTAGGGGTTACACTATAGATTCTAGCGAAGAAGATTTCTTCCATGATGTTATTGCAGATAAAAATGGGGTCAAGTTTTACTTTGAGGTAGAGGTAAAGCTTGGGTATCCCTTCACTTCTGCTAGGAGTTTTAGGTTCCCTACCGTAAGTTTTACCGGAAGGAAGATAAGGCTTCATAAGAAGAAACCTTTCTATTATGTTATATTTTGCCTTGAAACTAAGTCGTACTTGTATTGCCACTCCAGTAAGATATACGATGATAAATATGCAGAGAATGTTAACATAAGTAAAGAAAATCGTAAAGGAATGGATAAAATGTATAGGGTTCCAAAAAGTTTTTGTAGATTTGTAACACTATGACGGAACAACAGATACAGAAAAAAAGAATAGACCAGCTAGAAAAAGAGGGTTACTATGTCTTAAAACTAGTTAAAACAAATAAGAATGGAATACCAGATATTGTGGCTATACCTCCGAATACCCCCGTTATATTTTCGGAAGTTAAAACGCCTAAGGGGAAGACTTCAGCGATACAAGATTATAGGCTGAAGGAGTTAGATAAGTATGGATTTATAACAGAAATATATAGAGGATGATAACAGATGAATTAATTAATGAGCTCTTAGAAGCTAAGGGCTTTGGAGAGAAACAGTCGATGGACTATGAGCTATGTAAGCAGTCGGTCCTAGATCATTACAGAGTTAAGCTTACTGATGATTGGGATAATAGCTTGGACTTTTATATATATGAGGAATCTACCGCTGATGGTTATTCTGTGTATATAGCTACAGATAATATAGAAACAGTGCATGTAAACGAGCATGTCTACTATTACGATAGTGACCTTAAGGATGCGCTTGCGGATTATATACAGTACGCTGATAAAGGTAGTGAGATATATATTGATGACTTACATTCTCATTTTATTGAAGAGGCAATTGTTGAGTTGTTCTCAGTTTTGTCTGAACGTTTTGAGGAAGAAATAGTTAAAAATTATTAATATGGAATATAGTTATGAAGACGTGGAGAAGGTTATAAACTTCTCTTCATGGTCCGACAGGAAAAAAATCGAAGAGTTATTTAGAATAGATAGCTACATGTACACCAACCTTGGGTTGGATTCATTAAAGAAAGAGCGTGATGATGTTCGTAGAAAATCTAGGTACATCTATAAGGCTATAGGTAAAATAGACCCTAAGATAGGTAAGGGATTAATATATAACATGGATAATTGACAATTGTTAATAAGTTTATTTTTAATTAACGTTAATTATTCTTATATTTACCATGCTCATATTATATTGGGGGCTTTCATATTGTGTTGATTGTTTGATAGGTCCCCTTTTTTTTACTTATGAAATACGAAGATCAAAGGTTAAGTTTTATTAATTCAACAATGAAAATTGTTAATGACCTTTGCAGCGACATATATGAGACAATGGTAGATGGTCACTATGATGAAGCCTCTCTAAAAGCAATGGAGTTGATTCAACACCTTCAAGACTTAAATCAAACACTTACAGATGAAATATAATGAAAAAAGAATACTAGTAATAGGGGATCTTCATGAGCCCTTTTGTCTTGACGGATACTTAGATTTCTGCAAACAAACATTTAAAGATTTTAATTGTAACCAGGTTGTTTTTATAGGTGATGTCATAGACAATCACTTCAGCAGTTACCATGAAACAGATCCAGATGGCCTTTCAGGTGGTCAGGAGCTTGAACTGGCTATAAATAAACTATCGAAGTGGTACAAGGCATTCCCAGTAGCGGATGTTTTAATTGGTAATCACGATCGTTTAATAATGAGAAAGGCTATGACCTCAGCTATACCAGCTAAGTGGGTCAAAGATTTCAAGGATGTTCTTGAGACACCTAACTGGAACTTTGTTGATCGTGTTGTTTACGATAACGTACAATATATTCACGGGGAGAGTGGTACGGCGAGAACAAAGTGTCGTGCTGATATGATGTCTACCGTTCAGGGTCACTTGCATACTCAGTGTTATACTGACTGGTATGTGGGTCAAAACTTCAGGGTTTTTGGTACACAGGTGGGTTGCGGTATAGACCACGATAGTTATGCAATGGCATACGCTAAGAGAGGTAAAAAGCCTGCTATTGGTTGTGCTGTCGTTCTTGGAGGGGATACAGTAATTAATAAATTAATGAACTTATGATAGTAGATGATAAATTAAATAAGGAGATAGACAATATGTCTTCAAGAGGTATGAAGCCAGGTTTCTGGGCAGGGTTAGTTTCTTTTTTATTAGCTAAAATTTCACACCTTTTAGTAACCTTTGCTATAGGATTGTGGATTGGAATAACATCAGGAGGTGATCTTTCAGGATCTTGGATATTAGCTATAAGAGTTGTCGACTCTTGGATGATAGGTTTGATATACCTTGTTTTTGTTACACGATTTATATACAATAAAATTACGGCAAAATGATGTGGCAAACAACAAACACAAATGGGTATGTTGAGTACCACAGTGATGATGTAAAGTCACCACTTGTTAGGAAGGGTATGCCTATATTTACGGGAGTTTTAAAGTACTTCCCGGATGCTCTTAAAGAAGTTTCTAGGTGTTCTCAGGCTGGTAATAAACAGCACCACCCAGACAAGCCGCTACATTGGGACAAAAATAAAAGCACAGATAATGAGGACGCATTAGTTCGTCACTTGATTGATCATTCGCAGGATCCAGTTGATGATGATGGTATATTACACTTAACAAAGGTTGCATGGAGAGCACTTGCTTCACTACAAATATATTTAGAAAATGAAGGGAAAGAAACAAAGTAGATTAGATCTAATAGAGAAAAAGAATAACGAACTTGATAAGGTTGTTAAGATGATTATAGGGGAGCTTACTAACGTAAGGACTTTATCTATAGGAACTCTTGAGACTATAAAACAAATGCCAGATTATGAGGAAGCTATTGCTAAATTATCTAAATCGGAGGATTAAGTTTTTGTCGTGGGTAGTTATCACTCTCATATCTTTATACTTATTTCGTTGTTTTTTCAATGTATTCTTTTTTGTTTTTTGATTTACTCCAGTCATCTAGGTGTTGATCAAAATGCATTCTATATTCAAATCCACCACAAAACAAATCACTACATCTACTACATTTTATAATTGGTTTACACATTTTAATTTTATTTTAATGAATTACAAAAGATGGTTTCTAAAGAAGCTCGCATACACTAACAGACTAACATCATACCAAAAAGTAGCTTCTAGAGTGGGATACATGGGCAGCGGTTTTCTTATCGCCGCCCAGTGGACCATCAATCCTTCGTTGTATATTGTAGGGTTTATTTTTGTAATTGTCCAAACATCATCCAGAAAGCAGTGGAACCTTGTTGCGTTAAATATTAACGGATTAATAGCTTGGATTACTCATCTACTTCTTTCTGTACTTTTGGTTATATATGTATAGGGCTTTCTTTGAGAACTTACGTCTAGACGCATTAAATACTTTCCCAATTTCTTTCTTTTCATCTTCATCAAAGCTGTCACCAAACTTCTTGTATATTCTATAAGCCTGAACCTCTGGGGTGTCTTCAAATACTATATCTAGTATTGATCTGTCACCATTCATATTTTTGATATATGCTACATATTTTTTAGCGTACTTTTTAGCATCCAACCTAGGAAAGTTATCTAATATGTATTTCTTAAACTCTTCATTAGTAAATGGATCGTTATTTTCGTATCTCTTTCTTATATCATTATAAGCCTGCTTCTCTTTTAAATATATACCCGTTTCTAACTTAGTTTCAAGTTCTTTGATTTCATCCTGCTCTTTATAGCTCAATAGTTTTTTATTGGTGGATCTAACTAACTTTCTTTCTGTATTTTTAACTATCCTACTCATAACATCTTCTATCTCATTGTTTGTAGGAGTCTCTCCAACCACCCCTCTCATGGTGTCGTAAAACGAATATGTAAGTCCTATGGATGGGTTTGTTGTTTCTGATGTTATTATCTTCTCGACAGCAGCCTTACTTCTTTTTGGTGAAAATCCAAAAGCCTGACCTAAATCTTTGTATATCTGATCAACCCTATCGTCTAGTAATCCTTCAGCTGATGGTAGTATCTTCTTGTTTCTAGGCCCCTTGAAGACTTCCTGACCATAAAAATGATCATAATTATATGCATAAGTTAAAGTAGCCGCAGCAAGTGGGTTTCTGTTTATTAAACCTGGTAGACCTTGAGCCACATCTATAGGAGAGATTCCGCTAGCAGATTTTTTCAAAGCCTCATCATTTACATCGTAATCAATCCCTCTACTTTTAAGTATTGCCTTTATTGTTAACTGCTCAGCAATGGTTGAGGCTACACCTATTGTAGGTAATTTTTTTATTCTTATGTATCTGTGTTCGCCGTTCTCATCCTTTTCCCCAGTAAATAGTATGTGGTAATTTGATTTTTCGTAGTCACTTATTGAATTCAGTACTTCCAGTACTTTTTCAGGATCCTCATCATCACCAAAACTTCTAAGAAGCATAAACATTGATGCTGCACTAGCTCCTCCTGCCATTATCATGGCCTGTAACATACTAGAAGCAAACCCCTTTGGATTTTTTGCCGCATAATCCACAGCTTTTCTAAGACCTTGAGTTCCTGCGTTTAGGTATGGTAAAGCCTTATCAGCAGCTTTTACTATAGAGCCACCTTGACTAAAGTCAATGGTTTCTCTAGCTTCTCTAGCGGCTTCATTCATAATGTCTTCCACTTCTTCTTTACTTGGATCTCTACCATTTTCTTTTTCAAAGTCTTTTAGTAAATTATTTTTAACCTTAGAATATACAGCCACCCTAAATGATACCTCAGAAGTTTCACCTAGGTAAGACATGAAGTTTCCATAACTTTGAAAGGCTTTTCCAGCAACGGATTTAGCTTTACTACGTCCTCCTATTGCTTTTAAACCATCTGTAGATAGGTAGTCCATTGCACCTCCGTGCTCCATAAACTCTTCGTATATCTTCTTGTATTCCTTTGTACCTCCTACTTTAGATCCAAATGTTTTTACAAAATCAAAAGCAAGTTCTGCTCCTCCTTTAAACTTATTATTGGAATATACATCAGATAATAATAATATGTTAGCAAAATCTACAGCTGTGTTACCTACAATAAATAAAGGGTTACCAGATGTTGCAAAGAATCTTAAAATATTAGTCCCTGTTAATTTACCTACATCTCCAAGATTTATTCTTGAGTTAGATTTTATATCTAGTAACTGATTTGCATAAGCATTGTCTATTACCATGTATTTGTCTACTCCATCTTTCTTGAAATTTACCTTTGTAAAACCAGGAGGAGTCTTTTTGTCATATTTTCTCTTTGGCTTACCATCTTTTGTTTTTCCTATTACAGGGTTAGGTAATACATAGTTTTCTATCTCAGTCTTAACGTCTCCTTCAGCAGATTCAACAGCTTCGCTAAAAGCATTGAGCATTTTATTTTCAAAAACTTTAGCTTCAATCATTCCTAGGTTAGATGATAACAACCATCTAGTGTCCATTATAATGTCCTTCAAGTTTTTATCACTAAGTGTTTTTATTACACCTGCTTTTATGCCTGATATTTCGGCCATTCTGTCTATTTCAGCTGCGTCTGCATTATCTGGTATTACATAGTCTAAAGTCTTTATAGGGGAGTAGTCAATATCTTTTAACTGATTGAAAACTTCTTCAGATATTAATCCACTGTCTTTCATCCTAGTCAAACTCTCGTTCATTGCCTCAAAATACGTATCTGCTCTTGATGAAAAATCTTTATACTTTTTATCTCCAAGTTCATTTTCATAACCTCTAAGAGCAGCAACAGCCGTATCATAATCAGTGTCATTAATACCTACGTAAGGTTCTTTACCTTGAGCTTTCCTATTTTCGTTTATAGCTTTTAATCTTCGTAGGTATATGATATGGTCTAGGGTTTTCAGATCTTGATCCTTTAGTCCTTTATATATTTTATCGTCAGCCTTCTTAAATCTAAAGTTAGCAAAACCAGTTGCGCCAGCTTTTGTTACTAAAAGGTTTTTAGCTTTTGTTGCTTCCTTGTTTCCAACGCCTTTCAATAAATCTTTTACTCTGGTCTGTCTATCAAATATTTTTTCTCTAAGTATTCTTAATTTTTGTCTAATTGTTGGCTTCTTTACCCTATCTCTTAAAGCCTGTTCGCTTTGTTCAAAGTCCTTCTTTGTCTTTTCAAGTGATTTCTTAGGGTCTTTTTGTGTCTTAGTCTGTTCACTATTATCAATATCCCCTTGTTTTTCAGCTAACATATCTGAATACTTCTCTGGCATAAGCGCCATTTTTTGAGGAGCAAATGCTCTCTCTTTTGGAATAAGATAACCTTCTTCACCTTTCTTGATTAACTCCCCTTTATCATTCCTCATTTGAGGACCGAAGTTAACCCAGCTATTCTGTCCCCTTGTCTCAGTGGTCATAGCTCTCCTTGCTAGTGGTGTATACATTCTTGAGTGTACATCCCATGCATTCTCTTCACCAACAGGTCCAAAACCATTACCTCTCTCTGTGTGTCCAAAGAAGTCATGCACAAATCTAAACAAGTCATTGTATAGTAGGGTGTCACCGTTCTTATCCTTGAAACCAGAATCTTGTAGTAATTTATTTTGTTGTCTTTGTTCTTCTGTGATTGCAGTATCTCCAAACCCGGCCTCAGTTGAGTATATCCACATGTGCTTATTGTCACGAACATCGTCAATCATTTCTTGAGCGTTTGCGTAAGGCTCACCCTCTCCGTTCCAGATCTCAACCTCGTATCCAGCGTTAATAATCTCTTGGTGTTGTGCCGCTGTTTCATCTGCCATTAATGAGTATGCCTCCTGAACCTTTGGATCGTTAGGCGAGTCTTCTAGTGACTCATACACGTCAGCAATATCTCTAGAGTTTTCTGTATCAATAGATGTTATTGGCTCACCCTCAGGTGTTTCATTATTTCTTTCTTTCTTGTATTTCTTAGATATCTCTGTAGTTTCAGGGTTTGGATTGTTAAACAACCTCTTGCCAGCTGGTACTACTTTCTCTTCAGTAATCGTTACCTCATCTATTTCAGATACTGTTTGTTCACTCTCATCTGTTTTCTCAACCAATGTTACATCACCTTGAAAGCTGCCTATTTGGTTTCCATCAGCATCAATTGTTGTAAACTTTACTGAAGCACCTACTCCTGTATCTCCCTCTCTTATTTCATTTATTTCATAAGTAGCCGTCTCACCTTCTTGAAGGTCTAGTCTATCTTCAGGATTAATTTCATAATTAGTATCCGCTAATGCTACCTCTTCAGAAACGAATGAATCATTTCTTTGGTCCGTTGATTTATCACCTCTGTTGAACTTAAACTTGGTTACCTTAATACCATCACGCTCTCTTACGGATTCTTGTTTGGTGGTAGTAAATACTCTACCTTTGTCATCCTTTCTTGTTTGAACAATGGTTTCGTTCTCTTGTAGATTATCCTTTATTGGACTCTCTACTTCCGTTTCTTGCTCAGGAGTGACCCGTACTTCTGTTTCCACTTCTTGTACACCTTCGGCTGGTTCAGCATCAGGTACTTCTCTTGTTTCTTGCTTTTGAATGGCATCTTGTCTCTCTTTTATTAGTTTCTCTTGTGTCTTAAGAATGTTTGCTTCTGACTCTATAATAGTAGGAAGGCCTAGTCTTTCATTAGCTTCGTTTTCAGCTTTCAAAGCCTCAACAGCTTCCTCTCTAGTGACCTCTATTTTTATCTCTCCGTCCTTCTCCCCATTAATAATGTCCTGAACATCTTTATCGTCCTTCTGCTTGAGTTGTTCAAGTTGCTGATCAATTGAGTTTATTCTTTTATCTATATCAGCCCTTAACGATGGGTCTGTATTTTCTCTCTCTGAGATTAACTTTTCTTTCTTTTCTATTAAGGCTGCGGCCTCTATCATATTCTCAGTGGTCTTAACGGCACCTGATACTTTAGTCTCCGCATATTGCATTGATTTTACCTCACTTACGGCATTATCAGCTTCTTGCTGAGTAAGTAAACCATCTGTCACTAGTTTAGCGCTTACTACGTCCACATCTTTTATGTTATTAGACAAGTATCTAACAACATCGTTTCTTTGATTAGATGTAAGTAATCTCTTACTACCCATACCTGTAGTTGCTCCTAATGTCAAGAAAGCTGTCTCCATGAAGTCAGCTCTTTTCAAGTCTTCAACTCCAGCTCTTACGTCCATTCCTACGCTATAGTTTATAACGTTGTTTATGCCTCTTTCAGATAAAAGCACAGGAATTTCTTCTATAAATAGCTCCTTTGCGTTCTCTTTAATAAGGTCACCTGCTTTTCTTTTTAGTTGCTGAGCAGAAAAATCTTTACCCTTTTTCTTTGCTAGGTCTATTAATAAGTCTTTTACTACTTTCGTAGATCCTAATAATTTCTCATTACTACCTGCTAGTGCAGAAAAAACTCCGTCTAGTGTTGCTATGGCGCTACCGAAAACTAAGGCTTTATTTGTGGCCTCTTTTTCACTAACACCTTGAGCCATAAGATCGTCCTTAACAGATTCTACGCTAGACGCAACTGTACTTGAGAATGACATTAACCCCATGCCAACTTTAGGGCTAACACCTAGGCTTTTTTGTAGTTTCTTTCCGCCGCTTATTAATCCAAATAAATTTACTACGGTGCTTGTAAGTCCAGTTAATCCAGAGCCCATGTCAAAGCTTGTACTGTCTCCCTCAATTTTTGATGCTTTATCCTGTATGCTTGCTACCTCTGTTTCAGGTAGTATATCATCAACTCTTATATGTGTTTCTTCATCGTAAACAACGCCATCATCAGATACTATGTATGTTTTACCATTGCTTATTACTTCTTTACCCTGTACAAATGTGGATCTCTGTGTTTCACCTGCATCTAAACTGTAGTGTTCCGCTGAATCTAGGAACATTTCAGCGATGCCAAGGAGGGCTCCTTTTTTGTCTGCACCAGTTGCGTTCAACAAAGCGTCAGCCTCTGTAAATAGTGATGCAGCTGTACCCATTGCGAAATTTGCGGCAGCATTTCCAGCGGCTTTTATCATCTCAAAACCTGTTGATGCGGCCATTTTAACGCCACCAGCTCTTTGACGTCTTAGTAGGTTTTTTCTGCTCTCTAGGTCGTCAATTACAGCCTCTTTTTTGTATGCCTTTAGGTTGTTTACAATAGTCTGTGCATCTTTCCTATTCTGTTCTATTAAAACTTTTTTAGCCTCTTCATCTGCTGCATCTATTGCTTCTAGATTTTTGTTTAATTTCTGAGCTAAGTAAGCCGTAACCTGTTTCTGGATTTTTTGTTCATCCTCATATTGTTCACCTTCATCAGTCAGAAGTAGCTCTTTAAAAAACTTATATGATTTGGATTCAGGTCTTAAGTTTTCTTCTTTCCAGCTCTTAAACTCTACTGGTTCAATTTCTAGTTCAGTTAAAACTTTAGCCTCTGTATCTAATGGATCAGGAATTGATCCATCCTCTAAAGGTGCTGTTAATGTACTCGGATCAAATCCATCGATTAGAAGTTTTTCTTCTTGTACTGGGATGCTAACTGGTGGTGTTTCTGAAGAAGCCAAGAACCCATCTGTTGGATCCTCTTCTATAGTGGAAACCATATCTTCCGTCTCCAAAGTAGAACTTGAGGTGTCGTCTGTCTTTTTTTTTTCACCGAATCCAAACTGGACAATAAACTCTTCATGTGACTTTGTATAGTCACCTGATTCGTTTAGTGCATTGTACAAAACCTTGGATTTTTCTATATCACCAAATTGATTAACAAACTCTTCAAACGACTTTGTGTAGTCACCTGATTTAAAAAGATTATCGTATAATTCTTCCATTAACTTTATTTATTGTTTATCCTCCTAACCCGTCAAGCCTACCTCTTGTGCCGCTAGCTATCGTTTCTAATTTTTGAGCTACTTCAGTCCCTGTAACTGTTCCTATAGTTCCTAATTCTTTGTCTGCATACATCATCACACCATCTGTAACAGTTACTTGGTTTGGATCTAAATTAAGCTTTCTTGCAACAGCTGTTACTGCTGATTTAACTTCGACATCTGGTCTAGAGCCGTAAACAGTCTCTCCAAATGCATCTTTACCAGCTACTGGTGATAATTGCTTATTAAATGTATCGATTTCTGAACCACTCAAACTAACCTTCTGGCTTATAGGCGTATAAATAGCACTGTCTAAAGCTTTTTGGTTCACATCTAATGTTAAGGATCCTCTTCCCTTGTTTCTGTATGTGCCAGCTGTTTTCGGATTTATTATACCTGCTATCTCTACTCCAATGTCTCTTTGAGGTCTTGTTAAATCTATGGTCTTAACTAGTCCATCTAGAAGTTCAACTGTTAATGTTTTATTTTCTTCATCAAGTTTAACATTACTAGCGACCTGACCAAGTGTAGATTTTAATCCAGAGTATTGGCCTCTCACTACAAAGTCATCTATAATTTTTACTACATTAGCTTCTTCTTGTAACTTACCAGATTGAGCAGTAGGCGCAACGTATTGTTTTGTCTCCTCATACCCTAATCCCATTTCTAAGGCTGCCCCGTAGGCATCTTCAGCGGTCTTTATTTGTTCTGGGGTTAGCTCTGGTTGCAAAATACCTTGGCTATCTTCTACCATTTTTATATCATCAGGATCAACGCCTGTATAATCCATTAACACAGATGCTTGTCTTTGTGGTGTATCTAAAGCAGCTTTTGTACTGTTTTCTTTCCATGCAGCAAACTCAGGGTTCTGTCTTACGTCTTTAATCGAAAGGGTTGATGTTGGAGATTTTTTCCATATAGCAGCTGCCTCCGCTGCCTTTGATGCGCTTTCCTGTACATCTATGGTGTCCCACATTCTCTGTTGATTGTTCAATAAACCAGATACTGGCATAGCTGTTTCCATATCCATCTCCCCTGTTTTTGGGTCAATGTTAACGAATACTGCCTCGCCATTTCTACTTGGTACTATTTTTTTATTCTGGAAGTCAAATGCCGAAGACATTCTCTCAGCAAGGAGTAGGTTACCTGCTCCACCTTCATCAACCTTAGCCTGTATAGCATCTTGGTGGCCCTTAAATGCCTTGTTTAACGTCCCCCATGTTGACTTTGCGTTCTCCTTTACTATCTTAGAATCATTAACACTCACAAGTCCTGCCTTCATTAGCTTGTGGTTCTCCATTAAGAAATCTCTGTAGCCCTGTGCCGCTTCCATTGCCGCCTGGTTAGCCGTCTTGTCTATACCTTGGGTATACTCATCTAGTTTTCTTAACTGCTCGTTCTGGGTCTTGTCTAATTCAAACCTTCGAGCCTCTCTACTATTCTTTTCTGTGAGTATGTCATCAGATATTTTCTTAGTTATTCCAGCCCAATCAATTATTGATTTATCCTGATCTCTGTTTACGTATCCGTAGTATGTTCCCATGTTTTATTATCTAATCGTTAATCCAGAAAAATTTATAGGCTGAATCCCCATTCCTTGTATACCGGCTGCCTGCAGTCCACTCTGTAAAGGAGCCAGGTCTGAGTAGCTCCTTGTTCCTACTCCCATTCCTGCTATATTAGCCCCTGAAATACCTTGGTTTTGCATATATCTTCTTGCCTGTCTAGCGTTTGTTGCTCCCCCAAGATCAGCTCCTGAATCTAGTGCACTTTGAGCACCAGCTAATTCACCTTGTCTAGATGAGTATAGGTCTGACTGAGCAAACGCTGATTGCCCTGCAGCAGCTATACCTTGTATACCAGCTGAAAACTGTTGAGCCGCTGATTCTTCAGCCTGTGCCGCTGCCATCTGAGCGCCCTGTGCTGTTTGTAGTTCTAGGCTAGCGAGTTGTTGATCAGCTGTCTTCTTCTCGTCAACTATCATCTTCTCTCTGTCATATATGGCTTCCGCCTGACCCTGTCTTATTCCTTCAGCACCAGCCTGTACCTGCGCTTGTAACGCTGGTAAACCACCCTGAACAGCCCTCTGTCCGCTCTCTCTCAAGCCTTCTATAGCTTGTTGTTGACCAGCTACTAAAGCTTGTTGTTGTAGTTGGTAAGATTCTAGAGGTACTTGTAGCTCCTCTGTTCTGGTAATAGATAATTGCTTCTTAGCTTTACTTAGTGCGTTTTGAGCTGCCATTGCTGCTTTTCTAGCTGCTTTTTTTGCGGCGAATCCTCCCATTATACTGGTACCTGCTCCTAGTAGTGCACTACCTCCAGCTATTATTGATGTTGCTGCTGCCATGTTTTATAATATTTTTACCATCTCTGTACAGTTCTTAGACCCCTCTTGATAGCCTAATTCTTTGTAAGTGTTGATTAATGATTTATTCTTAAGGACTGAATATGAGTATTTACACCCAATACCTTTGAATACACTGTCTATTGTGTGAATTAACAATCTTAATGCTTCCTTTCTTTTTTCTTTGTCCTTGTAATGAAAATTTGAAACTATAAATTCACAAAGCCCTGTTTTTGAGTTTGTTACGTACATATATCCAGCGCAAACTGGGACATCTCCATCATAAACTATAAGGCCTCCATCACCATTATCAGGGAGAAAATCTCTAGACGGGGCTACCCATCTCCAGTCTTTCCACCACTTAACGAGTATTTCATCGTAATCAGAATGTATTAAGTTTCTAACTTCCATTAGTTGCAAATATACAAAAAATTAAGGAAAACTCTTGAATAAATTTGATGCTATTCCATAAAGCTCTACGAAACTTGTTGAGTCATTTGTAAGGGTATATGCAAGGTAGTATCCAGTAGCTCCATATGACTCTGCGATGTTGTTCTTAACGTACATTATAAACTGTCCATTAATAGGAACAGTAACCCCTGGTTGATCGCTATTTATAGTTATTGTCGTACCTGAAACATTTATTACAGTACCTGCAAATTCAGGTGTTCCAGAAATAACACCATACACCTTGTCTCCAATGGATATCATACTTCCTACGTCAAAAGTAAAGGTGAGTACAACGCTAGATGTTACAGATGAATCTACGGTTGATACCGACCCCATACCTTGAGCCGATCTAGCCTCAAATGTATTGTCATCAGCTCTTCTTCTGATGTATGCGTATTGCTCACCTTCTTTTAGTGAGAACCAATCCTTATCAATATACCCTGACTCTAGGTCACTATATACGGAACAATCCCAAGCAGCGTTGCCTTCTAAAGAGATGGTCTTAAACTTCTTTATAATGGTTGGTTCAATATTAATAACCCCAGAAAGTGTTGACTGTCCTTGTTCACCATAGAAATTATTCCTAGGTGATGATTTAGAGTTGTGCTTGTACAAACTACCACCCTTAAATGAATAAAATACATTGTTCATTCCTATCATTTTCTCAGGTATAAAGGAGTAGAATGATGGCCACCCTTTTGCGTTTTCACTGTATGTTAATGTATATGCCATTATTTATTTTTTAAGTTAGAATACATCCTGTAATAGCAATCACTATTCCGTATCGCACTTGAATCATAGTCTGACCAACGCCGCTAATTACGTAATTTAAAGTAGTGCTAGTGTTATTTAACGGTATTGATCCATTAATGTCTTCATAAACAAAATTACCAACCTTAGGTAAAGTATTAGTGTCAGTTGTAAAACCACCACCGCCGCCGGCACTATAAGTTGCATTTCTCGCAAAGTAGTAGGTTTCAGTAGCTCCATTGCAAAAATTACCAGTTTGTGCAACCGAAGAGCCGAAGGATGGTAGTGCTGTTGGACATGATACATTATATGTAAATGCCGTTGTAGCTAATGGAGCGAAAACTTGTAAGTTAAAAGAACTAGGAGATACGGATGTCTTAGGTATAACTAAAGTAAATACATCTTGATTTTCAGTTTCATTTTGTGACGCTGAAACAGTTATAGTTCTTGTGGTACCTAATGCTTGATAGGATCCATTTTGAAGTGAATACTCCTCTACATTTTGATAAGGTGAACCACTAAAATTGTCAAGCCCCCCCACATATGTAGGTAAACCCGTGCCAAAGTTTCCTATTCTTCCGTAAGGAATTTGTGAATTATAGAACTCAATGTTCTGAGATGTTAATGTGTTATAACTATTATTATTATACGTAGCTAATATCCCATCAGGTATATATGATCCAGGATAAAAATGTATAACTACAGCACCAGTACTAGATGATAAATCAATATTAGCATCAAAATGTCCAGCATTAGATACAGAGGCTGTAGTACTACTGTCGCATGTGGTTCCAGAAATCTCCTCTGGTGTGTAGTAATAGGCTGTTCCCCAATCATCTACGTATATAATTTTGTATTGGTCTTGGTTAGTAAATTCAGGAGGGGTAGCTATGTCATTAGTGAAATAATACCCAGTCTCAAGCGTTTGTATACCGTTTGAATCTACAAATAATTGCTCACAATGTAGTATAGGTTCATCTGAAACGGTAACATAAAACGGAAATAAAGTCCCGACCCCACTCTTGTGTACTGTTACAAAACTTCTATTTATTACTTTAGGATTTATTGCATTATAAGGGCTCTGATATGGCCCATCCACTGAAGCGGAATCTAAAAGTCTTGGACATTCAACTCTCATAATTGTTTGTGTGTCACCAAACACCTTAAAGTCTATAGATTCTACATCATTTTGAGTCTTTGGTATCACTACAGTATATTTAGGTTTTGTGGTAGATCCAGCCGGGAAGTTTGATATTGAAACATCTCCAGCAGATACTACTTGACTAACATTGTTCCCTGTATCTACAAGAGATCCATTATCAAATGTATACTCATCCCTAACCTGTGGACTTGAAGGAGCTGTAGCTCCTACCCACGTGTAGTTCCCGTCAGTATCTGACTTGTGAGTTCCATCAAAATCACTAACAAATGTATTGTATGTGACCCCATTATACTCGACTATCGACCCTAATGTATCTGTAACGTTTTTAGGACTCATAGTTATTACAACAGCACCTGTATTCACGCCAACATCTGACGTTAAGTTCCAGAATCCTGCAGTATCTGGAGTTAATAACGGTATTATTGAACACTCAAACTGATCGTCAGGAACTGCAGCTGGTGAAGGACAAGTAACACCATTCATGCTCCAGCTATTAGTACCGTCTGCCGTTATAACTCTTATTGTCATTTCCGTAGGTAGAGATGTTGATTTTAAGAACTTTAATTTTACATTGCCATCCGAAGCCTTTGCCGTTGCTGAAGGGAAGTTAGCAACAACACCTGTTTGTCCCGTACCGTCCCCACTAGATCTTAACTCGGAACCATCTGATACAGCTATATCTGCGGCCGTATAGTTTACTGGCGCATAATTAGAAAGGTCATAAGTAAATCCGTTATATCTAAAGCTATAAAGTGTCGATAAGGATGTTATTAACCCCTCTTGAGTAGCGTCTGGTAATACATCTCCAATAAATAGTGAATCTGCTACAATATTACCATCATAGACTAACTGAAGCCTAGTCGGTGTGTTGTAACCCTCAAAATCAACCGTTACGAATCCTATATCCGTTCCTAGATCTGATCTCATCTCATAAGCCCCTGTCCCTGCTGGTGTAGTACTTACAGCTACACCACACTCTATAACTGGAGACACATAGTCATACACCAGATATAGGTATTGTTTTGAGGTAGGGTTGCTGTAAGTAAATTGTCCCTGAACATTTACAGGATTAGATGACGGTACCTCAGAAACAGTAGTTAATAGTGGCCCTAACAGGTCTACCTCAGACTCAGTATAAAGTGTGTCAGATAAATGGTACTGAAATCTGTCCGACTCCCACGTTGCGGTGTCTCCAACTTGAGGTGCGTATCTTAGAGTTATTGTAGACAAATCCGCAGGAAACTCACCCTGAGACACAATACCAGTTGTGTTACGGTAAAATGAAACTGGACCGTTACCGAAAGTAATCTCTTGTTGGTATACAGGAGAGGAATACGTACCATCAGTCCATTGGTACTCATGGTGAATGACCCTTTCATTCATTTCGTCTGTATTTTTGACAATATGAATTATAGTGAGTGATCTGTCTGCAATACAATTTACTTTAATTGTAAATGTAGACTCCTCACTTGGAGTCACAGTTACAGTGCATTCATTAATTCCTATTACATTTTTATTAAAAGATACTTGACCGCTACCATTTACGTTTTGGTTAACAACCTCGATTCCATTATAAGTAATCGTAATATTACCAGATCCAGAGGTGAAATTATAGTCAGTGTTTGTGTTTCCTATTGAATCGTTAAGTGTGACAACAAAAGTTACAGGTGAATCTTTGCTTGAATAAGATAAATCTGTACCACAGCCTATAGATATTGGTGGTAGTGGTCTGTCATCATCACCAAAAGTTAGCACATACTCGTTCATGTATGGATCAAACCCACCGATTTTAATTTTATTAAAACCAGTAGAGAATTCATCCCTAAACCAAGATCTCATTCCTAGTGTAGATATAATATTTAACGACTCTCCTTGGTACGATCCACCCTTAAGGTTTAGCACCATACCTCTCTTTGAATCCGTAAAGAATACATCCCCAGACTCCGTAGCAAAGCTCGCAGTGTCGTTACTTATCCCTATCTCTTCAATCCTAGCTATCTGTGTGCCTAAAACCTCAGGAATAGATGTTATAGCGCCTCCTGCCGATGCATCAGATAATAAATTCTTTCCAGATAATACATAAGATATTTTATCCTCTTGAAGAACTAGTATATCTGTCTGTCTGCCGTGTAGTTTGTTTATAGGTCCAAAGGAAGCCTCTAAGCTCTTGTAATTAGCTAAGGCTAGGTTGAACTCATTTAATTTGTTTATGTTCGTTTGTTGGTTGTATACCCCACTATATGTTATGTCAAAGTACCTGTTAACCTCCTTGTAATCTTCCAAGGAAACAGCCGTAGTACGAGCCCCTATCCTAAACCCTGGAGTTGCAAATCCATCATTTATCTTGAAGCTCTCAACGCCGTTTCCAAATGAAAAACAGTTATACAAGTTTAAATCAATAATAGCTGGTTCTGTAGCGGACTGATTAGATACATTACCATAGTGACCAAGGGTAGGTACATCTCCACCGTATGTTGGAGAGCCAACTAAAGTTATGGATATGTTTGAAGGTGATAAAGGTACTGTCAATAAAATGACACTTCCTAATACAGCCTCAAAAAGAAAAGAGGGGCCACCTGGTGTTATTGTGGTGGTTCTTACTTCACTTTCAACCCCTGGGGTTGCTGGTGTTGTGTATTGTATAGTCTGCTGGTTTGTCTCGTTACCTGAAACAGTTACCCCATATTGAGCTATATTGCTATTTTTTATTGTTTGTATAGGATAACTCTTGCTGCTTTGGTAGTACACCTCACCAGCTATTTCTTCTGGCTCAGTTTCAAAAATAAGTAAGTCCCCAGGTCTTTCAATCTGGACTGACAGCTCATTTCTAACCGGACGGCTTCCTGAACCACCACTAATTGGTGATTGCCATAACCAACAATTGTTTGAGTCATTTGGATCTTCATAGTACTTAAGTTGGATCTCTCTCTCTATTCTACCCATGTCTCTACTACTAGCCCTACCGCTGTATCCTGGTTCTATAGGTGAATTTGGAAAAGTTGCGTACAGCAAACTTGCATCTCCCACAGAAGAATACCATTCAATTCTGTTTGAGTCACCATCAGCAGGGCTTCCCATGCCACTGTTTGTATCTGGAGGGGTAAAGTTTATGTTTTCACCATTTATAAACTGACCTATATTATCGTAATTACTTTGAGCCGTAAATGTTCCTGTAAAACTATAGTCAAAACCGTAAGTTCCAAACCTGAAAGATCTTACACTAATGGTAACTTTTGATCCAGCTGGGATAGCTATTGGCTGGTAAACACCAGGTACAGCGGGGTCCTCCAATTCAGACATCCACAATGCAGCTCCACCTTGACCACCTGATTTTGAATTAGTTCTTTGGTCTATAACTTCGCTTTCAGGGTCACTATTAATTGAGTAACCAGTCGCCCTTAACTTCATATATAATCCAGCCGGGTGCTCTGAGCTTATAAAATCTGAATCATAAGATAAGGCTTCTAGATCTAGAATTTTAGTTTTAACTAGGTTTGGTCTAGATCCATTTGAATCAGACTTAACTATTAACGTATCCCCAACCTTGGCTTTTGTTTGATTATCTCCTTCAAGTCTGACCCACCAAGCGCCGCCATCGTTTACACTTTGATAGTAGAACCTAGAGTATATAGTCTCATAGTCTCCCTTACTAGGTTTTAAAACAAACCTATACCTACTAGCCCAGCTTGGAGCAAGACTGTTTAGGGTTACCCTTATTTTATTTTGATAAGTAGATAGTTCAGGTCCCACGTGTATACTGTTAGCCGTACTAACAAGAGCTGTAGAGGCTCTCTCGTACTCATCTAGATATTCTATAGCTACCTCGTAATCTCTATTGCTATGTAAGCTTTTTGATTTAGAGTCATCAATAAAACCACCTATTGTAACTGAATTTTCAAAAAACTCATAAGCATTCCCAGTCGGAGGCGTTGTCGGAGGGTCTACCTCGTACCTAACCCCTGGTATTTCAAATGTAATTATAGTGCCTGAGTAAGTAGTCCTTATTGAACGGTTAGTAATGTATGCAGGTGGAGAGACTCGATAAGCAACTCCATCTAATTTTGCCCACCCACTAGATGGTACTATAGAGGTAAACCACTTATCGGTCAAGCTGTTTCCGTCAGCAGTGTTAGTCCATAAATCTGTTAATTCTATAGCCTCTTGCCATTCCACACTACCTACTAAATCTTGAACAGAAGTATAGTCTCGTGGAAGTTGAAATGACCAACTCTTTTGGAAGTCATTTTGCGGATCCCCTGGATAGGGTGTGCTACTTGGACTAACAAACTCGGAATGTATTATATTAAAATCTACATACAAAGTGACCCCCTGTACCAAATCTAAACCGTCAAGATCTAGCGTGAAGCCTGTTTCTCTAGTGTTTTCATTGTAAAAATGTGTTGACTCAAAAACAGACTCACCTATGATATCAGACTTAAGGGATAAACTATAGTCAATGTTAGTGTCTATATCATACCCATCAGTGTAGTTTCCATACATGATCCTGTTACCCATTAAAGTTTGCTCCTTAGCGATCTTGGGTGCGTTATCAAACATTCTTAATAACTCAGACTCCGGCAGTGTTGTGAATATTTTTTGATTGCTAAACTGTACACTCTTGACCTCATTGTTACCCCATCCTTCTTCTGATTTATCGAACTTTTCAATTACATGGACTACGTTAGAGTTTGATAATTTAAAGCAAACGTCAATTCCAATTACATGCTTTGATCCTGTGTTAAATGAAATGTTAGCAGAATTAAACCTGTTTCTCATCCCGGTCATGTCGTAGTTACCGAAATCTAATTCAAAGGCACTTGGTAAAAAAGCAATATCAGAGAATTCAGACAAAGCAGAGTATTCCCCGTCTTTGTATTTATATCTATAAGAGAACCTAGCGAACTTATCCTCAATATAATTCTGAGTTGAAGATGTTTCTACTAACTCAACTCCAGGAGCTTCAACAGGTGGCTTGACAATAACAGATATATCATCCTCAGTTATTTGATCCTGACCTGTTATAGGTCTTGGATAAGACCTCTTAGTATTTATTTTTCTTGGAGGGTTTAGGTTGTCTGTGAAAAACAACAAATCATCTATAAGGTTTATAGACTCAATCCTGAAATCAGTAGAAAAGTTTAAAACATCCGTACTGATAACGTGGTATATTAATGTTGAATTGTTGAAGTTATATGATACTATCATATCCACCGTAGGGCTAGTTACAAACCAGTAAATAGTTTCTTGCTCTCCATCTTCAAAAGCTCCAATACACGTCAAACCAGCAATTGGTAATGAATTGTAAGTCAAAGATGTAACTAATTCGTTACCTTTTGCATTCTCAAGAGAACCCGACTCCCCGTCTTCATCAGAAGATATTCTGATGTTTAGTGCATCTACGTAATCACCCTGAGGTATGAGTCTTTCGTCCAGACTCTTGTTCATTCTGGACCCAATAAAGTTGTTATTTATATTCATTCTATTTTATCCATTTATTTTGACCCCTTAAATTCATAAGCAGCCTACCTGGGTGAATATTGCTTAATCTGAGCTTAGCGTTTCTTAATAATGCTGATTTTTCTTTTCTAGCTCTGTTTACTATGTACTCTTGAATTCCAAATTTACTACTAAGTATTGAATACTTTATATAAGCGTATATGAATTCCTCAAAAAGTTTATTTACATTTACTTTAGCGTCGTCTCCATTTTCCATTCCATCAGAAACATACTCTATAACAATGGTTTGATCTGCCATGTGAGAGCTGAAATTTACGACACCGCTTTTCTTGTCAACCTTAAACGTTGGGTTTGTATTTGCTGTTTCAGTGTTGAGACCCATTCTACCCCCTAGCGGCATATCAAATACCCAGTTACCGTCTATATTATACCCCATTCTTCCGTGCATCTTGCCGTCGCCTAAATAAGGTGTCTTCTGAGTGCCGTCTATTCTGTCTCCATCTAAAGTAGATGTACCTATTAGTACACCTCCATCTATGTCAAAAAGAACACGACAGTCATTATCTTGTAGGTAACTCTTTGCAAAATTTGTTTGTATGTTTTCAGATAGAGGGCTTAATATACCATCCTTGTATAGAGATATTCTAACCCAGTTTACAAAATCTGGTGGTAGAACTATTCTTAAGTTGTCGCAAACCGTAAGCTCAACGATCTTAGTTTCCTTCATTGCGTCGTAGTTCAACTCCTGCAAACCACGCTTAGCGTGAAATAATACGTTATATCTCTCAACGTTGTTTATCAACTTATCATTCCCAACATACATTAGCATGAAGTTGTTTACAATGTCAATTAAGTTAACATACTGGTAACTACCCCAATTGTCTTCCTCCCAGTTATTACCTGAGTTTTCGTAGTACTGATATCCTGTTATATATGCCATGTCTTACTGTTGTGTTTGTTGTTCTACGGTCTCCTCGTTTACACCAAATTGGTACACATCTTTCTCTCTTATAGATATACCAGCATACTGTAGTATTTTAGCAACCAAAGATGGTTCATCAGATTCTGGTAATTCAAAATCTTGATAATCAGAATTAGACTGATCGAAAACTGGTTCTCCAGCAGAAAGAGAGATATACGTCCATTTAGGGTCTAGAGGCTTTCTTATGTACTGTAGCTTAATACCAGTTAATATTGTATCGGGATATACCGTTATGTCATTCCCATTTAATACATAAGCTGGGAACGTTGCGTTAGGAGTCGTTAGGTTTGAAGATGAAAGCTGGATTATTTTATTGTTTGATACACGCTCAACCTCTCTATTTCCGTATCTAACTGAGTTTATTAAGTAATAATCTAGTGGTAACGGATACAATGGTGCGCTTGTGTTAGATGGAGTGCTTATAACCGAAAATGAATCTATAACCTCCTCTAATCCTTTTACTATATCTGCATAGCCGCTTCCTGAACGTCTTGCATTTTGTTTATATAATTGCTGAGAGTAACTGTAGAAGTAATCCTCAAACAAATCTAGTTGTGCTTGCTTTGCGTATAAGTTAAAGTCCGCTGGTGTTATATACCCGAAATTTTGTTTATTTGCAACAGCAAGTACAGTGTTTCTTACGCTGTTTATCATCTTGTAATAATTTACGCAAAGATACTTAAAAAAAAATAAACCCTCCGATAATGGAGGGCCTATTGATTGTGCTAGTCTTCTAACTTGTTTTCTAGCATTGTCATGACCTCAATACCATCATCTGTTTGGAAGAATGTAGCTAATGTATAGATAGCGTTCTGTCCGAACGGAATACTTATTAGCTTCGTTTTGTTTCCTTTAATATTGAAGTAGATGTCTTTGCCACTGTTCTTTAGTATTAATATTTTTTGATCAACCAACTTAGATGCTAAGTTTTGCATCTTTAGCATAGGATCATTAAGGGTGTCTAAGAAGTCTTGAGGATCGTTCTTAGCATATAGCCTAACGTCTCTCTTTAGCTCCGCTGTAGACATCTTATCTATGTTTAGAGATAATACCACTCGACCAATTGTTTCTAACATTTCGATACCTAAATCACGGGCCTGAATTTGTGCCTCTAATTGGTAATCTAAATCCTCAACTTGTACGCTGGCGTCTTTCTCTCCATCAATTTCATCGAAAATAGATCCATTACCTGGGTGTAGTGATAAGAACTCCTGTAGTATTGGGTTTGTTCTTGGAACGTTTAACATCCCTCTATCAAATACAACGGGTTCTAAAATAGCATTTCCATCCTGATCATCCTCAAATGGGGTTTGTTGGTTTGAAGCATACCTCAATGCTCTATTTGACTGTCCGTCAAAGTGTAGCAATGGTTTTCTCCTTGAATTTCTTGTGTTAAGTGAGTAACTTAATGGAGCGGTTGCTCCTAGTAATCGGTAAGTTCTGTCCTTAAGGACTGCTTGTTTTTTCATTTTAATTTAATTTAAAGTTTATAAAAAAGAGAGACCGCTTTTGTTGCGGTCCCTCCTTATAGTTTAATCCTACTTAAATAAGAAGAAGTTATTTGCACCTAAAGTACAAAGAGCTCTCTCAGATAAGAAGTGTACTTCCATAGCATCTTTATCGCTATTTGATGCACCACCAGCTGAACCAACAACCCATGATTTCATCTTACGATCTTCAGCTTCAGAAGCTCGGTAACGTACGTGTAAGAATGGTCTCTTAGCGTTTTTACCTAAAACTTGATCATATACTGAAGTAGATCCAGCAGGAACTAATACACCATTGATCGCTCCACCTGTAATTCCACCACGCATAGTAGCATCATTCAAGTATTTCCAGTCAGACTTATAGAAGTCATATCCTCTACGGAATCCAGAGAAACCTAAGTTTAGAGCCATGTCTGTATCATTATCAAACAAACCAAAAGAAGCTCCTGAAGAACCAAAGTTGTTTTGTGCAGCTAACATATTGTCAATCTCGAAAGAAAAATCTCTGTCAACAAATAATACATTCTCTTCAATAGATCCTTGCTTATCTAAACGAGAAACAACTGCGTCCCATTCAGTTAAATCAGCTAAAGCTCCAGCGGCAACGTTTCCTCTGTTTTCTAGTACATATAAAAGACCTTCAGACCCTTTGTTTCCTAGGTCTCCAGTAGCAGCAATTGCTCCAGAACCAGCCTCAGCAGGTACTGCTTCAATCATAGCTGTTTCTAAGTAATCCTCAAAACGTAGACGAGTTTCATGCTCAGATTTTAGGTACCATAAGTATCCATTTGCTCCGTTCTCAGTAGTTACTTCAACCCATCCGATTTGTGCCATATCTGATCCAGATACAGTGTACTTATCTTTGATAATGATTGGAGAGTTCTCGAAAATTTCGCTCTCAGCTTCTAAAGCACCTTCCATGCCGTTAGATCCTTTCTTGAATTCAGAACCGTAAATGAATACAGTAACTGATCCTGCGTAGTTCTCTTGACCACCTGCCTCGTAAAAAGCAACAGTAAAAGTAAGTCCGCTAACAGCAGTTACAATACCTTTGTTGTTTAATGTAGAAGCAGCAGTGTTATCAGAGATCATAACTGTTTGTCCTACTCTAACAGCTGCAGCTGTAATTCCAGCATCACCAATAGTAAAGATAGCCGTGTCATCTGTTGCAGCTCCAGCGCTTGTTACGCTTGTGTATTTAATGTGTAATCTTCCTTGCTCAGACCACTTAATCAAGTCAGAGTTAGAAGGCATCTCAGCTCCTACTAAACGTAAGAAAGAAGAGACTGATCGGTTTCCGTAACGCTCAAATTCTGCTTCGTGCGTATCAGGTAGATATTGACTTAAGAAGTCAAAATCTGAAATGTAAGATCCAGGAGTTGCTACTTGCGACGGAGTCGGTTGTAAGCTATATCCAGGAGTTGGGTTCACTGTAAGTGCCATAATTTTTGTTTTTTTTAATGTTTAACGTTTTTTAATTTTTAAACCACGCCCACTGTCTTGATCTACGGCTCGAATCTTGAATCCTGAGTTGTCTTTTAGTTGTTGAGGTGATGACCTGACATCCATGTTTATATTCTTTGATTGTCTTGAAACATCTCCAACAGCATCTGCCTTGCCTTTCTCGTAGAAAAACTCAGCTAACTTATCAGGGTTCATCGCTGCTGATAATGCCTTGTGATATCCTGCTGCGTCTTTGATAACACCTTGGTCATCTAGGTATCTAGATATAAAGTTGTTTACGTCAGACTGAACTTTCTTCACTTCGACTGCATCTCCAGGACTAAAACTCATCTTTTGATCTCCGACGTTAAACTCAAAACCTTTGAATTCATCGTTGAACAATTCTTCTGTTTTTTTCTGAAAATACTCAGAGCGCTTTTGATTCTCCTCTTGAACATTTTGCGATTGTGATATATACTCCTTGTAGGCGTTGTAAGACTCTAACTCATCATCATTGACAGGACTACCAGTTGACTCAACCGGGACCTTGTATGTCTCCTTCAATTCGTTAAAATATTTCTTTGCCTTAGCAAGTTCTCTTTTCTTTGCGATCTTCTTCTGCTTAATCTCGGACTCACTGTCTAGTTCATCATCATAAGAAAACTTCTCCCCCATAAGATATTCAATATCTTCTGAATCAAGGTCTTCCTCCGTAGATGCATAATAATCACGCAATAACTGATCTGGTTTCATTTGATCAAAATCAGCCTGTAGCTTCATAAAATCATTGATACCTCGACCGGTTTCTTTTTTATAATTTAAGAACGCAGACACATCCTCTGGTAACTCCTGTGTTTCCTTAGAAAACAAATCGTCAACAGATGCAATGTCTTTGTCATATTTACTCTTAATAAATGAAAGAACGTCCTCTTCACCGAATTCTTCGGCTTCACTGACAACCTCTTCGTCAGCAGTAACTTCTTGTTCTACAGATTGCTCTTCAACAACATCCGTAGTAGTTTCTTCGTGCTGTTCCAATAAAGTTTCTTCAACTTCTTGTACAGACTTTTCTCCGGGCCCTGGGACCGCTTTTACTTTTAATTCCATATTTAATTTGATTTAAAATGCAAAAATACGCATTATTTAATTTAATTTATTAGCGAGGTTCAAATTCCGCTAGGTCAAAACCATCCAGTGTATCCTCGTTTGATTCAAAGTTTATTGGAGGTAAATCCTTCTGTCTTTGTTCTATCAACTTAGATTGCTGTGTGTTCTGTTTACTTATTCTATTATCCTTAGATTTTTCCTTTAAATCTTCCCTGTCACTTAATGCTTTAACTTCAACACCTTTTAATTGCATGTTTAAGTCAAACTCAAGTTTCATTAATTCAGACTTTATTTGCGCTTCTCCACGCATTCTCTCAATATCAAATCCTGCCTTTGCTTGCGCAATCTGCATCTCTGACTGAGTCTCCATCTGGAGTTTTTGAGCCGCCGCTTGAGCCGCCATTTGTTGAGATTGCATCTGGCCTTGTTGTTGAGATTGCATCTTCTGCATTTCATACTCTTGCCTCTTCTTCTCTTTTTTCTTTCTCTTAACCTTTAGTAATTGGTTAGCTAGTTTTGTATCCCTAACTTCTCTTATATCAATAGCATCATCAAGATCAATAGAATCTCTAGATAGTGCAACCTGTATGTTTGCCTCTAACTGTTGCTTTTCTTCTTCATCTGGGGCCATCTCTATAAAAATACCAAAGTCATATATGTGTAAGTCTTTTATATCGTTAAGAAGGTCTACGTTATACTTACCAATCTGCATAACAAACTCCTCTTTGTAAGGGTAATACTCTAGTGCATCAGATATTCTAGATGACAACGCAACAGCTAAATCTCTACTGATATCTAAGCTAGCATCTAGTATGTGTCTTGTTGCTGTGTTACTATTTAATGCGGCCATTTTCTGTAAACCAACCAATGAATTTGGATCTGGCATAGAGCCGTCTCTTGCTTCATTTAGCCCTGAAACATCTCTAAGCATCTGGAGGTAGTGATTGTAACTACCTATTAAGCTGGATATTTTCCCTTGTGCTGAGTTCTTAGCTAGCTCTTGAATTGGAACCCTAGCATTATTAAAGTCTCCGTCTCCAGTAAAACTTCTGCCTATTACACTACCTGTTTGGAAGTATAACCTTAAGGCGTCCTCTGGATTGTAAGCAGACCCATTACCTAAATCAACCTCATTAAGTCCATCAGCGTCAATGAATACACCATCCGGTACAACCTTCTGTATAACTTGCTGAAGCTTCATGTGCGTCATCTGTATAAGATCAGCAAATGGAATCATACGTCTTAATGTAGACTCTATCTTGCCCTTGTACATTCTAGGTGCACATGCGATATAATTAGGTGTAGCATGTTGAGAGGCAGACTTAGGTCTAACCATGTTCTCAGACATATTCCACTTAAGTATTATGTTTGTTCCCATAACCATAACACCCTCATACCAAACGTCTATAGTTTTCTCTACCTTGTCAAACCCTCTTTCTTCCATCATTTCTGCTGGAGGATTGAACTCATCGTCTTTTTGTATTACTTTCTCACCCTTTTGCTTGTAAACAAACTTCTTAGTAGTCTTGTAGTTATAGTAGAGTAATGTAACCGTGTCATTGTTGAATAACGAATTGTTATAAAACTGAGTAGCATTAAAATGGTCATGCCACTGTGAGCTTGATTGTGCGATCTTTTCTAGATCATCTTTACTTAAATCTGGATCTATTTTAAGTACCTCATTTATAGGGACTGTTTTTACCTCACCCCAGTAAAAGCAATCCTTAAAGTTTGGATCCTCTGTGTAGCTATATACCACATTAGCAGGGTCTACGTACTTAGCCACAACACCTGCCCCTGGCAAGAATTCATGCTTAGTGATTCCAATCCCTACCGTGGTTAAATCATATATTACTCTTTTTCTTGTATCTTCATAGTGGTTCTCAGATAGTACAGTGTTTATTGCTGCTTCTTGAGCTAACTCTATTGATGACTTATAATTAAGCTGCATGTGCAGTGTAAGCTCGTCATCATCAGCTGGTAAGTCATCAGGACTAGTGTTGAATGCATCAACGTTAAAGTCCTCTTTTATTTGACTAAGCAGGTCTTTTGAAACCATATCGGCCTCAATGCTTTCTTGGTATTTGTTTCTGTTATCTGCAGATAACGCATCTTGAGCGTATGCCTTTACATCAAACAATCTGTCTGACATACCGTTTACTACAATGTCAATAAACTTAGGTATAATAGGAACAGGTGTCCAGTCTAAGTTTAAGTGCGACAAATCACCATCTATTGATAATTCATTCTTATATTTTCCAACAGATTGCTCTGCTCTTGCGTAAAGCCTTAATTTATGGAAAGAATCCCATTGATCGTAAAACTTAGAACCTCCATTGTCTTTTCTGAACCATTCATACTGAATCGCCTGACCTATCTTTAGACCAAATTCATTGGTTTTCTTTACAGAATCAGGAACATATTGACTTGGAAAAGAAGATGGGTTAATAGATATATTTATCTCTTTCATCTAATTAATTTACTAGATATTCCGTTATTATTATATCTTGCAAAGTTAATGCTTATTTTGGACTCTTTTTTAACGTTTTTGTACAGGTGCTGCTGGTTAGCCATTATAGCTAATCCTGAGCTTATTGAGGCATCAAACTTAGTCCTGTTGTTTATATCAAACCTTGCCCAATCTTGTAATGTTCTACTGAAATACATTGTCCCCATCTCATCAGGAGACCTATAAACACCTTCAGTGTCAATGCCAACATATTTCTCTATAAAGGTTTCAATAGCGGCTGCGTGTGATTGTTTTACCGCCTCAGATGAGTTAGGTATACCACCTAGCTCTTTTTCGGAGCCTGAGAGCTTCCTAGTGGGTTTATCTGGCCTATTTAGTGAGTAATGTCTATACCCTCTATTCTTGAAGTGATAAAGAAGCCTAGGCTTGTTGTTCTCTGCTAATATAGGCATCCCATAAAATACACAAGCCATTAGAACATCTTCAAAAAATAGCTCAGCTGTTTGAGGCCTTGCAACGTACTCTAAGAAAAACTCGTTAACTGGTGCGTCATCCATGTGAAACTTAGTTAAACCGTGTAGCGCTCCATTAGATCCACCGCCGCCAACTGTTCCTGATATATCATATGAATCACAACCAAATGACCCTAAATGAGAATTACCAGGTATCTTAAGACCGTTCTTACGTTCCTGTCTATTCTGCAGCAAACTATTAGGTAACCAAGAAACTAAAAACCTCCCCCTAGAATCTGGAGACCATACAACCTTTGTGTCTACCTTACCGTTTTCCCAGTGAAAAGATCCCCTAGTTAACACCCTGTCTTTTATTAAGTTATCGTTATAATCTATCTGCTGATATATCTTAGTTAAATTAAATATAGATGACTTGCTCTCATCCCTAAAAGCATGAGACTCTGTCCTTGAAAATTGTCTGTAGAACTCGTTTAATGCATCCGGATCTCCCTTTAGAGAGTCTACCTCTGCCTTCCAATAATCAATCGCACCATTCTTTATCATAGAACCGTCGACACCCATAACAGGTTTTGAAGGCTTATAAAAAACAGGCATTCCATACCTATCTATAAAACCTTCCATATTCCACTCCATAGGGATGAAAAGTGAATACATTCCGCTTTTGGTTTGACCATTATTATTTCTATCTGATGGATTTGAATCGTTATATAGTTTTTTGAAATTATCACCACCTTTATCTAGTGCGTTTGAGGTTGATCCCATTAAACACTTACCAATTATCTTACTACCCAAACGTAAACAAGTTTTTGTTACACGCCAGTTATTTAGTATGTTATTTGGCTTAACCCACTTACCACTCTCATCATGTACGAGCAATAATAACTTCTCTCCATCATAACTATTGTCGTCTGTATTTTTCCAGTCAATAGTTGTATCAAGCCCCGTTAATCCAGAGTCATCAATATCATACATATTCTTCTTAGAAATCTTTGATGCCGGTACACGATACGCTAATTCAGTCTTTGGTTTATCCATACCATCCTGAACTGGTTTAAAAAAGAATGGATAATTACTAGAAATAGGAACTACCTTGTCAGTAAACATCTTCTTAGCATCCGAACCAGTCTTAGATAGTATCCCAACCCTCGCATCTTTTGCTAGTGTAGCCGTATTAACGCTTTCTCCAGAAGCCATAAAAGAAAATCCAGATCGTCTTATCTTTAAATAGACCATTCCAAAGCACCTGTAATCAGCCTTGCACGCCTCCCAGTATATAAAAAATACACGGTTAGCCTCACGAAAATCTGCGTTACCCACATCTATTTTTGTCCATTGAAGGTACATATAATGAGTACCTGTAATGTATGTAGGTGTACCATTATTGTAGAACCAGTAACCGCTCTCACGACGATCAAACTCAGACTCTACATAGTCTACCCACTTTGACTTAAATTCTTTAGGAGATTCATTCCACTGAAATATAGATTTTATCTGCTTTAATTGATTTGGATATTCATAAACCTCCCAGTATTGATCCTCTTTCTTTGGGGATCTTTTAAACACATCAGAAGGTGTTGAAGGTAGACCTATATTTATATTGTTTATACTTATAACATCCCCAACAGTTCCATCCCTAGATATAACCACAACATCATACTTTTCGTTGTAACCATACTCAAAAGTCTTAGCCTTGTTCTTTCGCTTCAACACAGCTGAAGGTATAATGTCAACGACCTTATATAAGTCCTTATTTAGCTCTTCTTTCTGCAAAACTATTCATGTTTTTAGTTGGTGTCTCAGATTCATCTATTAAGGCTTTCTCAGACTCAATTCTAGATAGTATCTCAAATGCATCAAATATAGCAAGCTTTTTGGTTGCTGCTGCGTTCTTTAACTTGTCAGCCGCTAACTCATCATCTTCTCCATACTTTATGATATGCTCTTCAGCTACCTTTATTAACTGCTCTACGGCTTTGTGCCCTGCCTTTATTATCCTTAACTTAGTTTCTTTTGAGTTCATATTATTTTTTTTAAAAAACAAACCTGTACTAACCTTGCGTCATCGCCAACGCCAAAGTTATGTAAAGAATTTCTAGAATGCTTTACATGTGATGGAAATATGATAAGAGAATTATACTTTGCTTTATATATCAAACCACCGTCGTTGTCTTTATCGTATATTGTTGTTCCGTATTCACTTGGATACGTTTTATTCAAATATAATATAGCGGTTAAATCACCCATCATCTCATCTGTGTGAATAAAGTTAGGCTCCTCCTGATTCAAAGGAGATCTTCTAACAAAATTTAATTCCGGGTAGTAATCCGTGTATTTATCTGAAAGAAACTCAACTAGTTCATCTAAACCTCTCAGACGAACATTCTTAAATAAATCATCTCCAACCTGAATGTCTTCAAAACCATTCTCAATTATATCAAAAACATAACCATCTATGTCTTTTATTACATTTTCATATATAGACACATTCATAACTTCATTGTTATACTACTAGTAAATACCCTATATAGTTTCTCTCCCTCAATATTAAATTCGTATTCACTATCAGGTTTAAAAGAGACTAAATCCCCTTCGTTTACTCCTAAAGATAACAATTTATTATTTGTATATCTTATAACACCAACAAGTGGTTGTTCCACTCCGGGTACGTGTAAGTAGAATTCTTCCTTAGCAACAGGTTTTACAAAGCAAAACTGATCCTCAGCCTTCCATTCATCCTTGTGTTTATACAAGAAGTACTGGTAATCATCAACAAGGAATAGATCGTCCTTAAAAAAGCTCTTACCGCTCTTTTGACGACCCTTCATATCATTATAATACTTGAAAACATTGTGGTGCACTATAATAGTGTCTCCAGGTTGTATTTCGCCTTTATATCCTATAGGGGTTTCTACTACTTCGGCATATCTATTAGATACGGTATGATCCTCCTGAGACGTGCTGGTTATAAAATCCATACCGCCAATCTCTTTTACGTTATCATACCTTCTACCATTGTACGGACGTACAATAAAGTTAAAGGGTGATTTCATTTATTTAATTTACGAGCCGCAACCAATACAGTCTATACTAGAATCTGTAGGCTTAACTCCATTTAATTTCATTTCAATATTATGAATCTCATCAGCAATATTCATTTGCTCAATAAAATCCTTAGCCCTTGACTTCTTGGTTCTAAGAGTTTCTAGAGCTATAATCATTTCATTCTTAGTCATACTAAAAATTAATGTTATATTCAATTGAAGCAGGCATGTTTTTGTTAAACTCTTTCCAGAGAATAATCTCATCCTGCCTTTCTATCCAAATCTTATATGAGTCTTTGCCAGAATCATACTGGATTAAATGTATAATATATTCCTTATTTAAAACCTCTTGGCCGACTATGTAATGCATTGCACTTGATTTATAGTCCGCACCAAGAGAAATCTTTCTTATTTCCATTAAGTTAATCTTATCTGCACTATGTTTCCGTTTCTGTAAAGCTCACCTATATCAACGCCTCCGGCTGCTGCTTCTGTGTCATTTGTGTAAGATGATGAAGCGACTAATGAACTCGCAAGCACTGAGAAGTCTTGCCAAGATGTTTGAGTTCCCGTTGATGTTAAAATCTGATTAGCTGTTCCGTAGCTGTCCGATGCATCTCTTAAGCCTTCACCTACGGATATGTCATTCTCAAATGTAGCGACCCCTGAAAGATCTAAGCCACCAGTAATACCTGTGTTTCCATTTACTGCTAGTGTTGAGTTGATATCAATACGTGTACCAGCTGCGTTTTGATCAATTACAGAATTACCAATAGCTGCTCCGTCAAGCGTGAACATTGCTATTGTATTCAATGTACCCGATCCGCCTACAGAGTCTAATTGATTTTCTATGTAAGTTGCTAACGAACCAATTGAATAATTTTTGGTATTACCAAAATTTGGTCCTGGTAATCCGTCAGTACCAATTACTTTATCGTCATCGTTAATCGTCGAGTCTAGCTCGTAATTCTTGATCTTTGTCATCTATTTCACCTGTTGAGATGTTAATACTTGTATCTCCGTAAGTCTCATTTAATTCAGTCTTGAACTCATTTAACTTAGCGTCTGCGTCATCGAATAAGTGTAGAATTGAATGCTTTTGAGTCTCTAGGACACCTAAGTCATTAACAATTTTGTTTAATCCTTGTACAAGCCCCTGGAGTTTCTCCAGCTCTTGCTCTGTAATTTTTTTTGACATTTAATTTGAATTTATTATTTGATGCAAATATACAAATTAATTTTCAATTGTCAGCGTAATAGATTTAGGGTTTATTAAATCCTCTATTTGACTAGCAATACTAGTCTCTATACTTGCCACGGTTTCTTCTCCCATAGCTTCTTTTGTCCACTCAACTACTATTTCGTTGGTTAAGTCTTCAAACGGTATAAAATCGCCACCTTCACTCAAAGGTACAACTTGAGTACCTATATTAGTTACTGAATATTCTCCTTCAACACCTGTTACATTCCAGTGTACCTTATACACTACATCTGTCTGCCCTTCTTCTTGAGGGTGTACATCTACTGTTTTACAATTCCAATCGTAAGTTACTTCCATTTTTATGTTTGTTTTATTAATTTATTATGTTATTACTTTTGTGTAAATATATATATCACCCACGTTAGATCCGTACCCTGCGTAGTCAAAACTAATCGTTCTGTTTGAAGATGTAATAGTAGAGGTAGGGCTTTTAAGCCAAAAGGTCTTATTTGGCACATAACTTCCTGAGGTTTCTGTGTAGTAGAATTTATAGGGACCACCTGAAGGTGCAGCTATCCCAGTGTTACCCGAGGGAGGCGCTGTAGGCCCACGTCTATTCCATCTCAAATTACTGGTTGTGTCTGAGTTTGGAATATCATACCAAACAACATTGTCTAGCTCTGAAGTTTGCACCCTACT
>UPTG01000159.1_pt1 | contig 58176 bp, 56 predicted proteins | sample 2160121 | NCBI WGS metagenome assembly UPTG01 (sample SAMN06266255, study PRJEB28933) | marine metagenome | isolation source: Columbia River Estuary | place: USA:Columbia River Estuary, USA | collected 2014-07-27 | reverse complement strand
TTTTCTTTTTTCTCCATTTAGTTTTATAAAACTAAGCTCGTCAGAAATAGACAGACGTTTTGAATCATTTATAGACTCATTTTCAATTCGATCCATTATTCTTGGGAAAAATATAATCCCAAAAATCAATACAATAAAAGAAATGCCTATGTAAGAATATTTTTTCAATCTAAATTCTCTTTATACCTGTTGTTCTTTTTTAATGCCATTCTGTATTCAGCTAAAATAACTTTTACATCATCCAACATGTTGTTATTTATGTCTGCAACAGATCTTGAATCATATCCATACTTAACACCATCATCGTCATCTCTTCCTCGCAAATTAGAATCTCTATCAATAATAAAAACGTAAGGTGTTCCTAAGTTTGAATCCAAAGAAAGATTTGTTTTCAAACTGTTAAAAATTTCCAACAGCTGATCATCTTCAATTGAAATGAATTTCCAATTTATAAGATCTGTATCGGTTCCTGTCTTTAAATCAGTCCTTAGGTTTTGAGTTAATTCACTCGTTCCTTTAGGTTGAATCATTATAAATTGAAAATCTTTGAACTGATAAAACCTTTTGTATATTTTTTGATTTAGATTTAATGCATCTCCGTGCTTATCTTGAACATTGTTACCAAAAAAACCTAATACAGTGATTTTATTTTTGAATGTATCCTCTGAGTATTCTGAAACATCAACAACATCATTTGTCAATACAGGTAGTTGAGCAAAATGATTAATACCAGACGCAAAAAAAAGGTAAACTACTAATGGTAAAACGAAAAGAATAGTGAGAACTACGTACTTTCTCATTCTAAATGATTTTGGTGGTTAAAAATTCCAACTCACAAATCCTTCATACATAACGTCAAAAATATAATTTCCTTCAACAAGTAATATAAAAGCCAAGTAAGCTATTAAAAATGATAGTGTCACTACAACAGAAAATTGAAGTCCTCTTACTTCGTCTCTCATGTGCATAAAGTCCCACATAATATAATATGCTTTAACTATTGTAAGGATAATAAAAATCCAGTTTATAAGCTTCATGCTTAAAAAAGAATTAACTATTAAAACTTCAGGTTTTATAATACCAAGTGCTACTTCAATTATAGTAACTACAGATAAAAAAAACAATACTGCCCAAATCTTACTTTGGTTAGACTTGAATTTAACAAGTCCTCTAAAAATTTCTAATTTATGTGTGCTATTTCCCATTTTAATATATTAAACTAAATAAAAGAAAGTGAATACAAATACCCATACTAAATCGACAAAATGCCAATACAATCCGACTTTTTCAACCATTTCATAATGACCTCTTCGTTCATATGTTCCAACAAGAACATTAAAGAAAATTATTATGTTAATAATCACGCCAGATAAAACGTGAAATCCGTGAAACCCTGTTATGAAAAAGAAGAAATCAGCAAACAAACGATTCCCGTATTCATTATTGATTAGATTCGCTCCTTCAACAACACTTACGGCTTGAGTTATTTTATTTAATGATTCTTCTCTAGATAAAATAATTTTTTGACCGTTTTCATCGATTTTTTCAGTTTTAATTACAATATCAGAATCCGCAACAAAACCAGATATAACTTCTTGGGTAGTGTAAGACGGTAATGAGCCTTCACCAATATACCACACTCCATTTTTACTTTCATGTTGAACTCGTTCAGATGGAATTTCAACTGCAAAATCATGAAGAGCTACTCTTTTACCAGATTCTAAACTTTGAAATTGATAAATTTGACCACCTTTAGTTTCAACAGCTCCGTACTCTCCTCTGATAAAATTACTCCATTCCCAAGCTTGTGATCCAACAAAAATAGCACCACCAATAATTGTTAATAGCATGTAAAATGCTACTTTTCCTTTTTGCATATGATGTCCAGCATCAACTGCAAGAACCATCGTAACAGATGAAAAAATTAATACAAATGTCATTAATGCCACATAATACATCGGAGCATCAACTCCGTGTAAAAAAGGAAAGTGAGTAAAAACCTCATCAGCAATTGGCCAAGAATCTATGTTTTTAAATCTTGAAAAACCATACGCTGCTAAAAAACCTGAAAAAGTTAATGCATCAGAAACGATAAAAAACCACATCATTAATTTTCCGTAGCTAGAATTTAAGGGCTTATTTCCTCCACCCCAAACGTCCGTGTTATCGTCTTCTATTGTTGTTATTGTTGAACTCATTTAAATATACAAATTAAGGTTACAAAGTTACATTTTTTTACTATCTAAAGAAATATAAAAATACAAACAAATAAAGCCATAGAAAACCTAAAAAATGCCAAAATGTTTCAGCCAATTCAAAGCCAAGTTTTTCCTCTTTATATTTATTTTTTTTGTTGTTTACATAAACTACTATTAGCACTATCATTCCTGCTATTACGTGAACCAAATGAAGCATGGAAAGAACATACAGAAAAGATGTTGTTACAGTACTTTGAGCGCCAGTAAAATAATAGCCTTTAGAAATTAATTCTTGGAAACCCAAGAATTGAGAAATCACAAATAATACACTTAATAAAAATGTAGATCCAATCCAAAAAGATGTTTTAGAAAAGTCATCATTTTTAATGCTTTTCTTAGCTAGCCACATACTTATACTACTAAGAACTATAACCAATGTACTAGAAATGAAATAATCAGGCAATTGAAAATCAACTAACCAATCTGGTCTGGATTTACTAACTATGTAAGCACTTGTCAAGCCAGCAAACGTCATTGTTATACTAAGCAAAGAAAAAAGGAGCATCATTTTTCTCGCTCTTCTGTGTTTTTTTCTTAATTCTTGTTGTTCTTCTATGTCCATAAATACATTTTATCAATTAAATAAGTTATTTGTAAAAGTGTTAAATATAAAATACTTACTGTAAATAATTTTTTTGCAGCAGCCACATTCATTTTATTATATAAATTAACAGAGTAAAATAGCATTACTAAGCCTAGCAATACTACTAGTACAGCTGATCCAACGGTAAGCTTTAGATCACCTGTGAGTCCAGTAACTGGAAATACTGAAATTATTATTGTCCAAAGAGAATACAATACTATCTGTAAAGCTGTTGACTTGTCTCTTTTTTTTGTGGGCAACATATTGATTCCGGCTTTTTGATAATCCTCATGAAGCATCCAGCCTAAAGCCCAAAAATGAGGGAATTGCCAAAAAAATTGAATCATAAATAATGTTCCGGATTCAATGCCAAAACTATTTGTCGCAGCTACCCAGCCTAACATAAATGGAATTGCTCCTGGAAAGGCTCCTACAAAAACTGACAAAGGAGTTATTGTTTTTAATGGAGTGTATAGACACGTATAAATAAATATGGATATTGCTCCAAAAAGAGCTGTTCTTGGATTAATTTTATAAAGAACAACAATTCCAATTATAGTTAAAATAATTGAAATGTAAAAAGCAGTATTGACAGACATTTTTTTTGATGGAATAGGTCTATTTTTAGTCCTATCCATTAAAACATCAATATCCTTTTCAATTATTTGATTAAATGAATTTGAAGCACCTACCATACAATACCCACCAATTGAAAGTAATACAAGAGTGTATAAATCAAAAGAGTCGACTGCCAACAAATACCCAACCACTGAGGAAAAAACGACACTAATGGCTAGTCTTGCCTTAGTTAATTCAAAAAATGATTTTGAAAAAAATAATAAAGAATTATCTAAACTAACTGAACTGCTATTCATATTAAAAAATAGAGTGCAAACTTAGTGCAGAAATGTAGAGAAAACAATTATTTTTTCTCTGATTTAATTAGATTTTTTTTAAAAACTACTGAAGTCTAAATGTAATCGGAATACTGAAAGGAACTCTAACTGGTCTTCCTCTTTGTTTTCCAGGTGTCATTTTAGGAAGCTTATCTATAATTCTTTTTGCTTCTTTTTCTAAATTCTTATCTGGTCCACGGGTTCTTATCCCACTAATACTTCCGTCTTTACCAATCATAAACTGAACAAAAACTCTTCCTTGAATACCCATTTCTTGAGCAATTTCTGGATATCTAAAGTTCTTGCTAATGTGCTTATTCATTTGTTCTTGAAAGCACTGTCTTCTTTTAGATTTAGCTACTCTTTCACATCCAGGAAATAAGGGAACATCTTCAATAATAGCGAAGGGGATATCCATATCCAGATCCTCTTCCATAACCTCAACTTCTTCAACTATTTCTTCCTGATCAGTTTCAGTAGATTCAATTATAGTTTCCTCAATTTCTTCTTCATCCTCCACTACTTCTATAATTTCCGGAGCTGGTGGTGGTGGTGGTGGTGGTGGTGTTTTTATTTGTTCTGTGATTGGAATTTCTTCATCATCGTCATCATCTATATTTAAAGATTCGTAATCGTACACTGCCTCATACGTTTTAAATTCAATGGCTCTCCATGAAACAAATAAAACAAGACAAAGACCAAACGCAAGTAGTAACCTACTATAGTTTCTAAGATCTGAATTTGGGTTTTTTTTCGGCTGCATAAATTTCAATTAATATCAGCTAAAGTAATTTTTTTTTTTAAAAAAAACTAAGCATGTTTCTTTTTAAATGGATATAAAACAAATATTAGATAAGAAAAAAGTATTCCAATAGAGTTTGCTAGAAGATCAGCCAGCTCATAATATCTTTCTATATATTCTGTTCCTTGTAAAAACTCAGTAAACAGGCCTACCAAAAACACTATCACTAAGCTTTTAATAAAGTATTTATCTTCTTTGAAAAAATTTGATTTTTTCCAACCTAGAAACATTACAAAATACATCAAGAAGTGAAATAATTTATCAGGCTGGAGTAAATTAAACTCAGGTAATGGTAAGTTTGGAATTGGAATTAGTGAGATTATTATAATTGCAATTGTGTATAATAGAACTAATAGCGGAAGGTATCTTTTAAGCACCAATCAGTTCTTTATAATCATCTGCACTCAACAGATCACTCAGTTCACTTTGGTTACTAATTTTCATTTTAATTATCCAACCTTTTCCATATGGATCATCATTAATAAGTTCTGGATTATCTTCTAAACCTTCATTAAGTTCTGTGATTTCTCCTGAAACAGGCAGAAATAAATCAGAAACAGTTTTTACAGCTTCAACAGATCCAAAGATTTCTTCCTTTTCCAGCTCTTCACCTAAAGCTTCGATTTCTACGTATACAATATCACCTAGCTCACCTTGCGCATAATCAGTAATTCCAATAGTGGCGTTATCTCCATCAATAGAAATCCACTCGTGATCTTTAGTGTATTTTAATTCAGGTTTAATTTCCATTTTTTTACAAATTTTTTACAAATGTAATTCTAAAATCTATTTATTCATAAAAAATTATTCGCCAAAACTATATCTTAAAGTCATACCTGCACGAATTGTTGTCATAGGAAATGCTGTTGAAATGGCGAACTTAGAAAACAGATGGTCATAGAAAAAAATCGCATTAAAACTTTTGCTTAAATTATAATCCGCTGAAGTCTTAAGAGACCACATTGTTTGACCAGCCGTGACTTTATTATCAAGAATATTTAAGTTCCTAATTATAGTTATATTATCTCTAAAGTTTAAATCTGTTTTAATATTTAAATCTCCTTTTGAAACTCTTCTTTTACCACCAACTCTGTTAGTGAATTTCAAGTCTTTAATTCTATATCCAAATCCTATAGAATAATCTGTTCCCGATGATTCAGTTAATAAATTATTGTCTAAACTTAATGACAAGGCCCTGTCTTTTTTTAAGGACATAACTATCTGAAGAGAGTTGTTTAATTCCATATCAATCTTTAAAAGAGGGTTAAATTGTTCAACTAAATTGACATTAGTATATAAAAATTCATTGATGAAATTTCCTGAATCGTCTGTAAATTGAGAATTATCAGAATCGTATTCTAAATTAGATTTGAAATTATTTAACGTATAACTAGATCTATATGCGTGACCTAAGCTAAATCTTTTAAATCGTTCTTTAATAAAATCTATATTCATAAGACCACTGTATGAGAGAGACCAACTTGGTAAAGGAGTTTTTGAAATTGCATTTAAAGAAATATTCTCGGGGTTTTTTCCAGAATAGGCTGAAAGAAAAGCTGGAATAAGAACAGCTTGATTGTTTTTTCCATAGCCAATAGGGAATCCAAATTCATCGATATCACCGGAAACATCTCCATTTAATGCAGCTAATCTTTGAGCTATAACTAACCTATTGTTTTGAAAGTCTTCAAAAGTTTCTGAAATATTTTCATTACTTTTTGAAAAAGAAGTATTGATTAGTATAGTAGAAATTTCAAAATTTCCGAATGTATTTGGAGATAATGCATTGTATTCGTTATCAATAATAATAAAGTTTTCAGAATAGTTTTCTGAATATTTTCTGTTAGCTTTCAATGATATTTTTAAGTCGTCAATCCAGCTAATTTCAGCCGAAACATCAAATTTAGTATTATGAACTTGTGTAAACTGTTCGTTAAAAGTTGGGAAACTGGTTAACCACCCATTTTTAGCAGCTTCAAACCTTATATCAGACTGACTTCCAAAAACAAACCCCATTGAAGGCTTGGATGTTCCTAGAAAACCTAATGTTTCCATATAACCAGGTAATACTTTTCCACTATTCTCAGTATAATTCATTTTGAAACGTGATAAACCTGTAAAAAATCCAATCACTGAGTTAGTTAGTTTTTCTTTAGAATTTTTTGGTTTTTTCTTCTTTTCTAATTTTAGATTTCTATATAATTTTGACATGTTAAATGTGACGTTTAAAGACTGACTATTAGAGTTTTGTACAGTATTAACGTTTCCTAATACATTTCCTTGTTCATCTTCAACTAATGCCATCGCATCAGATCCTCTTTCCCAATTAAAATCTCCAGAATAATTATATGAACTTGAAATAAAATTTATTAATGGAAATAATTTAAATGGCAATTCGTAAGTCACTCCAAAAGATTGATTGTGGGAGTTGGCTTCACCAGTATTCCAAAAACCATCCCAAATATCTAATTCTTTATTTACCACCTTATCTCCAACAAGATCTGTTTCAAAATAATTTTTAACAACACTGTTGTTTGAGGCTGAAAAATCAATTCTCAGAGAATTGCTTAAGTTTTGACTTAAACTAAGATTCCAGTCAAATAAAAAATTTCTTTGTTGAATTTCAGGGAGTGCTATCTGATTTGAAGAGTCAGCTCCTTCAATATAAATATCTCGAAATCTTTGACTATTAAAGGTCCTGTTTATATTGGCATCAAAACTAAAGCTAGAAAGTAATGGATTAAAATTAAATTCCTTTATCCACTCTAAATATTTGTTGTTTTCTAAAAATTTAATTTTTTTGAATGGTGAAATAACAAACGGATTAAAAGAATAATTATAAGCTGAACTAACTCTAGCTGTTTTTTTTGTAAAATTTTCAATTTCATAATCATGCTGAAGTTCTTGATTATAGCTATATGAAAAATCAAAATTTTCTATATCATAAACTCTTTCTTTTTGCTCAGCAGATCTGTTTTTCTTAACACCTAATAAATTAATACTACTTATTTTTCTGTAACTAATCGCTTGATTTCTTATTGAATCTTTTTGAGAATTTCTTGTAGCTGAATTTACACGATCCTCTAATTTAATGTCTTGATAAAAAGGATCATATTCTGGTGTTGAAAATTCTTCAGAAATACTGTATGAAACTGGTATTTGAATTTCCCACTTATTTGGCAATAGCTGTCCTAAGTTTAAACTACTTATCAGACCGTATTGTTTTAATTCTTCTCTACTTCTCTGATTTGGGGATTTATCTATAGATCCAAATCCAATTGTAGACATTTTTCCAGACAATGATATTTTTGCAAAATCTGCTAAATTAGCGTCCATTGAAGCTAATGCTGACCAACCTCCCTTACCATCAATCTCTGATAATCTAAGTTCATTAAACCATGCCTCTCCACTTAATACATCTCCATTAGTTTGTGAAGGGTTTTTTAACCCTATCATTATGTTTTTAATTGATCCTATAGTTGGATTTCCTTTAATAGCATACTTGAATTTTTTATCTCCAGGAAGTTCTGATATACTGGAAAATTCATCTATAATTTCTAAATTATCATTAAAATACAATACATCAGAAAGATTATTCTGACTCATTGCCTTTGCTTTAATCTGTGTTAATTTTTCTAAAGAAAAATCTATTGAATTAAAATCTGGATTCCAAACCTGATCTGCACTAAACCTATTTGAACTTCCTGAATTATAAGATGTAGGCTTTAAAGGAACTTCAATTTGATAATAGTTGTCCGTTAAATCAGATCCAATCCTTAAAAAACCTACTAACCTTTTATCTAACTCTTCGTCAGCTCCCTCACCTGGAAGTTTATTACTTCCCTCAATAGATTCGGCATGAATAAACATTTTTAAGGATTTATATTGCCGCATATCAAAATCAATAATCTTATAAACTCCTTTAGAGTCTTTAGGCTGAAGATCATTTACTTTGATGGAAAGCGACTGCTCATTTTGTCTAATAATAGTACTATTTGAATTTAGCTCTTCTCTTTCAACTCCGGGTGGTAAAATATAATTCACCGGAGTTCTATTTTCATTTTCTAAAATATTAACCGATCCAATTTCAATTGACGTATTTGGGTAACTTATATTGCTTTTATTTAGATTTTTCGTATACCTCTTCCATTCACTTCTAACTAAATCCAAGGTTCCAAATCTAAAGGTTACTGGTTTTGAAAACCCTTCCAAATACATTCTCATAAATCTTATAGATCTCAAGTTATCTATACCGTTAACTGCATTAAAAAATGAGCTGTATTTACTGCTTTTATAAAATTGACTTGATACTGGGATTTTAAACTGAATCCACCTTGTAGTTATGGAATTTCCATTAGGGAGATCAACTTTTACATCATTTCTAACATCACTTATAAAAGGATGATTACCCGCTTTCATGTTTTTAGTAATGGGTATACTGTACTCAAAATAACTATCGATTGTATTCATAGTATTATCTTGATTAACATCTTCGTTGTCAGGAATAGTTGTAGACCCTCTTCCTGTAACTCCAACATTAACAGGAGAATTACCTTGGGTTCCATTATAATTTTTATATCTATTTAGTATTCCTCCGTTAGCATCAATATAATATTGGTAATTATCTCCAGCAGGGTCAAAAGAAGATCCATTGCTGTATTTTTCAAGTTCTTGAATATCGTTTAAACCATCATACCCTAAATCTTGTAATGCCCTATTGTTTTCATTAGAATCAAAAGAATAAATCAAAGATTGAGTTGCAGGTGTTTTTCCCCACTTAGATTCATTAACTATATTCTGAGAATTTCCAGTTGGCAGTCCATTTTCATATAATTTTTTGCCATCTTTTAAAATATCTTCGGAAATATTTCCAAGATTTAAAACTAAATTTCCTAGACTATTTGAGTTTGAATCATTTTCGCTAAAAGTATCCAAAAGCCAAAATTGAACAAATTCTACATTGGCTTTCTCAAAATTAGTTGAAGACAAATCTCTAGTAATCCCTGCCCAATTACTTTTTGAATCATTAATAAATTCTTGAGCTAAATTATTATTATATGGTCCTTTTTCAGTTGGAAAAAAACTAAGATCAAAAGTGTTTTGAATCCTAGATTGCCCTTCAATTACGTCTTGTTGAGGAAAAATTTCTTCAATAAAGATCCTTCTTGTTTCGTTTTTAGAAAGCTCATTGTCATCAATTTCAGTTGGTCTTTGTCTTGTGTAAAAAATTGGATCGATGTTATACCATGCAAGCTTTCCACGATTAAAACCTGTTCTTAAATCATCTATACCAAACTGCGATCCTTCAACTCCAAAAGGTGTACTTGACAAATTCCATGAAGAAGTATCTTTTAGATCAATGTTTGTTTCAGAACCTTCAAAATCATCAACATAAACAGTTGCTACATTATCAAATCCTGAATTTTTTGGAGTTCCAGAGTGCAGATATGCAAATTCTGTTTTAAAAGATATACTAGATTCAACATCAGAATTAATATTCGGTAATTTATTTACTAGTCTGGTTAGTAATGGAACTTTAGAAGAATAGGTGCCGTTAAAACCAATCATTGTATTGTTTACAGGTTCAACTCCATAATTAGCCTTTTGACTGATAGATCTTTCGCTTAAATTCATTAATGTTCCTCCAATTATAAAGTTGTCATTAAATTTATGCTCTACATTAATTCCTGAAAATCTTTTTTTCTGTTGTGAGTAGAATGAGTTACTCTCAGTTGAAATTTCAATTGGAACATTTGAGTTTTTTAGTGATTCATCCAGTATTTGTACTCTCCCCGCCTGATAATTTACAGTATAATCTAAACCTTCTTGAAGAACTCTGCCTCCAGCAGTAACTTTTACTGATCCTCTTGGTACATTAAATTGTCCAATAGCAATTCCCCCAACATCGCCGGATGTTTTATATGATCCTTTTATTTCAAACTTATTTTTTTCTGATTCCTTTTCAGCTTCAATTTTAGATGAATCGTATATTTCATTATAAACAAATTTTTGTTGGTTCAAATTATAAGTAGAAAAATTATCATAATTCTCAACAGAGTTATTTGGAGATTTTAATTTATCAAATAAATATTTACCGAAAGGTTCAACAGAGGGGAAAATAACTAATCCATTTCTGGAATCAATAGTGATATTTGAAACAAAATCAAAGAATCCATCACCGCCTTTTTGAACATCATTGTTCATATTTAAGTTATCCAAATTAAATAAAGACAATAATGTCTTCCCGTTAATGTTTTCTGGCCAAGAGGATTCATCCACAGGTTGAATATAATTTAACGGAGAGGGATTGCTATAATAAATGTTAAGTTTAAAATCTTCTTTGTTAATCTGAGAACCTAAAGAATAAATATTTTTCATCATCAAATCCCAAATAGGTTGATTTACATTAGTAATACTACTTTTTAACAGTTTTAGAATTAAACTATTATTTGATATTTGTTGCTGACCTGACTGATTTGAAAGTGATGTTGCATCAATACCATCGTTAGCAAATTCCCCAACTTGATAAACTTGTCCTCCAACACTGTATTGAAAAGCAACTGCTAAAATTTCGTCATTATTTAAAGGCTGGCTTAATGAAATATAACCTAGCTTATCATGAAGATTATATTCATTACTTTCAAGTTTACGTGCATTTTCTAGAACAGAATAATCTACCCCTTCATTTACTAAATTAGAAATAGGTCCAAATCCCTCTTTAGATTTTGAAATTTCTCTTATAGATAAATTTAATAGTCCGTTTCCAATTTCATCAGGATCTAATTTATTTACTGAGTTATCCGGATAGGTATTTATGCCAGGTTTTAAAAAAAAATTAGCATAATACTGATCTAATTGTGTTTTTTCAGGATTTGATTCCCCTAAATCTTGAAGACCAATAACATTTCTGACATTTTGTGTTTGACTAGCTCGATTAGTTACCCAAACTTCAATTCTAGAAATTTTAATTTGAGTATTTAGATAAGGGTATGTTTTTACGGTTTTCTCATATTTATCTCTAAAATATTGACCTAGAAAAAAGTGTCTATTTTCATCATAATCTAATGGTAATATTGAAAACTCCTCAAAACTTCCACTCCCCTTTGAAACAACGGTTTGAGACTCAGACCTTTGTTCTGATAAAACAGCAGTAATATTAGTATTACCGAACTTTAATTGGGTTTTAAAACCAAATAAACTTTGTGCTCCTGATATTAACGATCCACTCAAAGGCATGCTTACATTTCCTAACTCAATTTTTTGTATTATATCGTCTTCAGTTGGAGTATAATCTAGTTTTAGTAAATTTTGAAAATCAAATGTAGATTGGGTATCGTAATTTGAACTAATACTAAGTCTTTCACCAATCTTTCCATTCATACTTAGACTTATATTTTGATTAAAATCTAATCCAATACTACTTTGATTTCTAGACGGAATTGACGGATTATCACTTTTTTGATATCTAGCACCTATATCCATTGAAATAGAACCTTGAGGGACTAATTCAATATTATCACCACCAAATATGGATTGGAAAAAATTAGAATTTACATATAAATCTGGAAGCAAGTTTTTAAGTTTTGAAACATCTTCAGCATCTTCATCTTTTAATAAATCAATTTTTTCAGAAAAATAATTTTTAATACTCTCTTCTCTTACTCGTTTTCTATATTGTTCAGGTGTTAATACAAGTGGAATTCCTATATCTATTGTTCCAATTTTTGTATTGTAAATGTATTTGTTAGAAATTGGATCGTATGTATATTTTGATTTAAATAACGAAGGAGTTTTTAATTTGAAATTTCCTAAATAAACTGTGTTTTCAATAGTATCTAAATTGACAATGTTTTGCCCAAAAACATTATTACTAAATAATGCTACTAGAACAAAAGAAAGAAATAGAACTCTTTTATTTAAAACAACTTTAATCAACACATTATAATTTATTCAACGCATTTTTGATTATCTCTTCAACAGTAATTTCAGATATTTCACTAATTAACTTATCTACAACCTTTGTAGTTTGTTTTCTACTATATCCCAAAACCTCTAAAGCAGATAAAGATTCTTCTCTTTTTGAATTAGCAAAATCAACATTAAACCCTGAGTCTTCATTGATTAAACTCACTTTGTCTCTAAGTTCAATTATAACTCTCTGAGCAGTTTTAAGACCAATTCCTTTTACAGATTGAATGGTAGAAACATTTTCAGAAAGTATTGCTCTTTGAATTTCCTCAGGATTTAAGGAGGATAACATAGTTCTAGCAGTACTTGCACCAATTCCTGAAACTGAGATTAATTTCCTAAAAAGATTTCTTTCTGTTTTTTCATAAAAACCAAATAAAGTATGTGAATCTTCTTTTACTTGAAGATGGGTGTATAACGATATATTTTCCGAATCTGAAAGTAAAGAAAATGTATTTAAAGAAATGTTTACTAAATATCCAAGTCCATTACAATCAATAACTAGCTCTGTTGGAGATTTTTCTACTAACCTTCCTTTTATTTGAGTTATCATAATTTAAGTTTTATTTTTTTTTGTGCATCAACCACCGCTAAAGCAGACATATTAACCATTTCATCTACACTTGCACCTAATTGAATTATATGAGCTGCTTTTGACATTCCCATCATTATTGGGCCAATTGATAAAGCTTTGTCTAGTTCTTTTACAAGTTTATAATTAGTATTTGCAGAATCTAAGTTTGGAAAAATAAGAGTGTTCACATTCTTTCCCGATAATTTAGAAAACTCAAATTTATTTGTTAGCATTTCCTTGTTTAAAGCAAAGTCACTTTGAATTTCTCCATCAACACTAAGCTCAGGGTAGTACCTGTGTAAATACTTAACTGCCTGATTAACTTTAGAAGCCATAGGATGAGAAGATGATCCGAAATTTGAATAAGAAACCATAGCAATTGTTGGGGTTATTCCGAACATTTTTACAGTTTCAGCAGTCATTTTTGCAATAACAGCTAAATCTTTGGAGGTGGGGTCTATATTTATTGAAGTATCTGAAAAAAACAAGGGACCTTTATTTGTAATCATAAGATTTGTTGTTGCAACCTTACTTATTCCTTTAGACTTTCCTATTGTTTCAATGACAGGTTTAAATGTAGCTGGATAGCTTCTTGAATAACCTGAAATTAAAGCATCAACATCTCCGCTACTCAGCATCATTCCTGCATAATAATTCCTCTGTTTCATTTTATCAATAGAATCCAACAGAGTTACTCCTTTTCTTTTTCTTTTATTCCAAAAACTAGTTCCGTATTTTTCTCTATTATTTTTCTCAGCATCAGATTTAGGATCAATAATTAAAACCTTGTCATCGTATTCAATTTCTTTTCTTAATTCATTAATAATATCGACATTCCCAAGTAAAACAGGAAACCCAATACCCTCTTCGCTAACTATTTGAGCGGCTTTTAAAACATCTATATGATCTGCTTCAGCAAAAACTATTTTTTTAGGATTTGCTTTAGCTCTGTTTAAAAGAAGCCTAACAATTTTTTTATCACTGTATAGTCTACTGTGAAGTTCTTCTTCGTATTTATCCCAATTTTCAATAGGTTGCTGTGCTACTCCAGAATCCATAGCTGCTTTTGCAACCATTGGAGGAATTTTTGTAATTAATCTAGGATCAAAAGGCTTTGGAATAATGTAATCTTTATTAAAAGTTAATTTAGTTTTATCGTAAGCAATATTTACAAATTCAGGAACAGTTTCTTTGGCCAAAGCTGACAATGCCAATACTGCAGCCATTTTCATTTCATCATTAATTTTAGTGGCTTTTACATCCAAAGCTCCTCTAAAAATAAAAGGAAAACCAAGCACATTATTAACTTGGTTAGGATGATCAGATCTTCCAGTTGCCATAATTATATCTTCTCTAGTTTTCGTAGCTAAAGAATAATTAATTTCTGGATCAGGATTGGCCATAGCAAATACAATTGGGTTTTTAGCCATAGTTAATAACATTTCTGGCGTTACCATATCTGCTTTAGAAAGACCTATGAATACATCTGCATCAACCATAGCTTCTTTAAGATTACTTAAGTTTCTCTTGGTTGCAAACTCTGCTTTTTCTTTAGTTAAATTTTCTCTTTTAACTGAAATAACTCCCTTGCTGTCAGTCATTACAATATTTTCTTTTCTAAGACCTAAAGCTCTATACATTCTAGTACAAGAAATAGCAGCAGCACCTGCACCACAAACCACTACTTTTACTTTATCTATTTTCTTTTCAGCAAGCTCTAAAGCATTTAATAATGCTGCCGCTGAAATAATTGCAGTTCCATGCTGATCATCATGCATGACTGGGATATCAAGCTCATCAGATAATCTTTTTTCTATTTCAAAAGCTTCAGGAGCTTTAATATCTTCAAGGTTTATACCACCAAAAGTTGGAGCAATATTTTTAACAGTTTCAATAAATTTTTCTGGGTCATTTGCGTCTATTTCAATATCAAAAACATCAATTCCAGCAAAAATTTTGAACAAAAGTGCTTTTCCTTCCATCACAGGTTTTGAAGCTTCAGGCCCAATATCTCCAAGTCCTAAAACAGCTGTTCCGTTTGTAATTACTGCAACAAGATTTCCTTTAGCAGTGTATTTATAAACATTTGAGGGCTCTTTTTCAATTTCTAAACATGGAAATGCAACTCCTGGTGAATATGCCAAAGCTAAATCTCTTTGACTACTGTATTTAGTAGTTGGATTAACTTCAATTTTTCCAGGGTTGGGTTTAGCATGATAGACTAAAGCGGCACGCCTGATATTTTTATTTTTCATTTTAAAGTTGTTGTATTCTTAACATATAAATTTATACAAAACAAAATCAATAACATAAGAAATAGGGTGTTAAATAAATTGAATAGATATGATCAATGCAGATAAAAAAGAAACATTTATATTTACATTCCTAACGTTTAAGTTTTTGAAAAAAATACATTTTATACTTACTTTAATAATATTATTCTTTGCTCAAGAAGGATATTCTCAACTAAGCAAAACCCATTATATTCCGCCAGTTACAGGAGATGGAGGTGGAAATGGGCCTGGAATCCAACGAATATATCTATCCACTCCAGGTTCTGATGTAAAGTATACTGTAAGGTACGGCGGAGAAATAGGTACAACTGCAACGTCAGGAACAGTTTATGCATCAGGATCAGTTTCAAATACTGCTTCTGAAGAAATTGTACTCTCTGATCAGCCAATTGGTGGTCAACAGTCGTGGGGGGAAATTTTTGTTCAAGAAGACGAAGCTGAAGTAATATTAAATAAGGGATTTGTCATTACAGCCGATGAAGAGATTTATGTTTCGTATAGATTTGTTAGCTCAAGTTATAATCAGGCGGGGGCAATTGTTAGTAAAGGAATTTCTTCTCTTGGAACTAGGTTTAGAGCAGGAATGTTACAAAACTATGATGGTTCTCACTTAGGATTTATAAGTGTTATGGCTACTGAAAATAATACAATAATTGATTTTGATTTACCTGGTTCTGTTCAAACTACAGGTGGGCAAAATGACCACTCCATTACTTTAAATAAATTTCAAAGCTATTTTATAGTAAACAAAGACAATATAAATAGTCTAAATGGAAGCTTAATCACATCTGACAAACCAATTTCTGTTAATTCAGGTGGTTTCGGTTCATTTGATTCATCAAGCGCCGGGCAAGATTATGGTGTTGATCAAATTGTTGGATCTACTATTGTTGGGTCAGAATATATTTTTATAAAAGGAATAGCCTCCAATAATATTGAAACTGTATTGATAATTGCAGACCAAGACAATACTAATATAAATGTTAATGGAGAGGTTTTAAATGATATAAGCGGAGATCCTGTAATTCTAAATTCTGGAGAATATGTATATATTAAAGGGGATAAGTTTATTGATGGAAATCTCTATGTAAATACAGACAATCTGAATGATAAATTATTTGCATACCAAGGCACTGGAAAGACCTACACTAGCCCATATGAAGGAGCAAATCAAGGAATGTATTTTGTTCCACCTCTAAATTGCGCTACAAAAGGAGATGTAGACAATATTGCCTCAATTAATGAGATAGGAGGTAGAGTTTTTGATGATCAAGCTACAGTTTCTTTTATTACTAAAGATAATGCTGAAGTATATATAAATGGAGTCGATGTAAACACCCTTTCAACTGCCCAGTCTGTAACCGGAACCTTAGATTACATAACCTACAAGGTTGAGAATTTAACGGGTGATATAAAGGTTGAAAGCAATGACGAAATTTATGTTGCTTATGTTAATACGAACAGGGCAGCCACAACAGCTGGATTTTACTCTGGATTTACCGTTCCTCCAACTGTCAATATTGATGCAGAATTAAAAACCTTAGGTTCGTGTTTAAACAAAGACGGAACCTCAAATATAGTATTCCAAGCCAGTAATTTTAATCAGTTTGATGAAATAAAATGGATGAAAAAAGATGGAGAAAATTTTATTGAAACTGGTGAAATTGAAGAATTTTTTACTCCAACTGAAGAGGGTGTTTATGTTTTAAAAGGAATTTTAACTTGCAACAATAAAGAATATTTATCTCCAGAAATAGTTGTAAGTATTTGTCCTGATGATTCAGACAGCGATGGAATTATTGATAATATAGATTTAGATCTTGATAACGATGGAATTCTAAATTCAATGGAAGCAAACGGAGACGTCACCTTCGATTTAACTAATCTAAACTCCTCATTAGTTTTACCTAACAGTATAACTAATCATGGAAACAATGTTCCAATGACCTTGAGAGGAGATATTATCCGATTTAATTCAGGGGCAACATCTAACTCCATTTCTGGAGAAACAAATGGTAATTTTGAAACCAAAGTGCCATCTAACATTGTAATTGGAGCAGAAACACCTAGTTCAAGAGAATCATCCTCTAGATTATCAGCGTCTTACATCTCCTACAAACTTGATCAATTTAGTGAAAGTTTAAACTTAAAATTTACTGCTCAACCAGTGACTCATAGTTCTGTTAGTGGTGAGTACTTTGAAATTTCTGTTTTTCCAACATCAAAAAATATAACACTTTTAGATCCAAAAAACAATTTAATAATTAAAAAACCTGGTGAAGACAACTATACTAAAGTTGAAGATTTAAATAGTTTAAATCAGTACAGTTCAAATACTATAAGATTTAAGTTTAATCCAGACGTGTCTTCGGAACCTGAATTTGAATTTATCGGATACAATCTTGAAGGTATTCAATTTACACATTATGCTGATAACAATAATAGTACAGCAGTTTTTAAAGGAAATATAACAGGAATTGATTATGCTTTAAACACTGATGAAGACCATCCTGTTAATTCTGACACAATTCCTGATTATTTAGATATTGATAGTGATGGAGATGAGTGTAATGACGTTACTGAAGCAGGTTTTGATGATGGAATTTTAATTGACGGAATTTTAGGAGATGTAGTTCCCACATTTGATGATTCGCAAGTTGATAATAGAGGAAGAATAATTGATCCGGAGCACGATTATGCTACCTTTCCATTAACAGATCCTGTAACAACCTTTTATTATTTTCAACAAGTTGGTCAAGCCGTTGAAATTATTTCTGAACCCAGCTCAACAGTAGGTTGTATTGGAGATACAGTATCATTTAATGTTTCAGCTCAACATTCTAGTAATTTAATAACTTATCAATGGCAATTTTTTGACTCTTCTATAGGAACAGATGGTGATTGGGTAAATATTGATGGAACAAATACAAAACTTTCAGGATTTGACAGTGCAGAACTTATAATAACGGATATTGACACCTCCTTAACTGGAGACTATAGAGTTCGACTAAATACAGAAGAATATAAGTGTATAGTAAACTCGAATTTAGATGCTAACATTGGATTAACGGTAAATACACCTCCAGCTCCACCAGTTGTTGAACCTATTCAAACTTTTTGTTTAACTGACAATCCAACTGTTGGAGATTTAGCAATCGCTCCTGCTCCTGCTAACCCAGAGGATTTATTAATATCTGTTTATGATGCTTATGATCCGAGTGATGCAACTGTAGGCGTTTTATTAGACAATGCAGATTTACTTGTTGACGGGACAACTTATTTCATTCAAGTTACTGATAGTGAAGGATGTGTTGGGGTTTCTAGATCAGAAACAAAGGTCTTATTACCAAACCCAGTGATTACTCCAAGTGTTGTAGAAACTTGTCCCGGTGATGAAATTACTATAGCCGTTAGCGGAGTCCCACAAACTGCACTAGATTTTGAATTAGCAAATCCTACACTAACAAAAGTTTTAGCTGATTATACAGACAATGAGGGTAGATTATCTTCATACTTTGTTGATCCCGTTTCAAGAAGTTTTAGCCAGGCAGAAGATTTACTTCCAACATATGGAATTGGAGCCTCAATGTATCAAATAAATGATTTAGAAGAACATGATGCAGTTTTTGCTGCTTTACAAACTGCTGGCCTAACCGGAGTTCCTCTGTGGCTTGGACTGAAACAATTTCCAGCTTTAAATCCAAATGAAACATTTGACGAAGGTTGGTACTGGCTTGACGGAAGAGAATTAGATCCAGCTTGGAATTTGTGGGAAGGTGGAGAACCTAATGATTACGAGTTTGATGCTGATTGTAATGGAACTGGTCCTGATGGAGATAATATAGATGATGGAAGTGAAGATTATGGTCATTTTAATTTATCTGGAAACAAATTTTTAAACGATTATCCGAATTGTGAAGGCTCGCCATCAAGACCTCTTTATGAATTTAGAGGAAGAACAACTGTAAGATGGTACTATGAAGATCCAAGCGATCCCGGAACTTTTATAGATATTCCAGTAAATGCGTCAACTTTAACTTTAAGTCCGCAGATTACAACCACTTATTTTATTGATGTAACCACAAATGGAATAGTTTGTTCAACATCATATACTCACGTAGTTAATCCTTTGCCTGTTCCAAATACAGCTGAGGATATTTATTTATGTGACGAAGTTGATTTAGATAATACAGATTCTACAAGTACTGATGGTATTTCTTACAGCTTTGATTTAGAATCTCAAACTACAACAATAGTTAACGGGCAAGTTGACAGAGACAATAATCCTCTTAGTGTTACATATCATACAACTCCTGAAGATGCAGAGTCAGGAGACAATCCAATAACAAGCCCTTATACTAATGTATTAGACCCTAATGGAAATCTATATGATCCTCAAACTATTTATGTAAGACTTCTTGATGTTGCAACTGGGTGTTATGATTCTACTGAAACTTTTAATATCATAGTAAATTCAACACCTGATTCTTTTGTTGTTGAAGTGCCTGAAGTTTGTGACGACACTGATTCAGGAAGTGATACAGATGGTTCTTCAAAATTTGATTTAACATTATTAAATGATGATATATTAGGTGCAGACCAGGTCGCACGAGGAGATTTTAAAGTAACTTATCATTTGAGTCAAGACCAGGCGGATGATCCAGTAACTTTTCCTGATGGCATCGCAGATCCAACAGCACATTATAACACTCCCGAAGGCACTTTTAATCCAGCTAATCCAACGGTTCAAACTGAAGAAATTTTTGTTAGAGTAACTGATACTAGTGTTACTACGCTTTGTTTTAGAGCTGATACTTCATTTATTTTAACTGTAAACACACTTCCTGTAATACTTAATCCTATTTGGAAAGTTGAACAATGTGATAATCCTTTATTTGATTTAACAGATTATAACGAAAAACTATCTACATATCTTGAAAGTGAAACATTTACATATTTCAAAGAAAACGGAGATGAAATAAGTTTAGAAGACGCTAAAGAATACATTAGCATTTCAACCTCATTAAGCCCTGAAATTATTGATGTTGTTATGACAAAAGATGTTGGAGGATGCTCACGAACTACACAAATTGAGTTAAAAGTATCTTACAGTCAAGTTCCAGTAGATTTTGCTCCAACTTTTATAGCAAATAATCAAAATGATTTATTTAAATCTGAAACAGATACAGATTTAACTGGTCAAATTCAAGATGGAAAAGAAGCATTTAGTAATTCTATTTTTGAAAATATTATAGCCGAGCTAAAAACTCAAGCTCCACTTGCGTTTGATATTTCTGGAATTAATTTTGAATTTTACGGAAGTCAACGAGATGCTACACTTAGAGACAATAAAATCGACATTAGTGAATTAACCTACACTAATCAAACTGAAACACCTGATATTGTGACTGGAGATTTAACTAGTAATTATAATGTAATTGAAAATAGATGGGAACAAGAAATATGGGTTTACATTGAAAACACAAATTTAAGTATCATTCAGTCCAGTTGTGTTGGTCTTGAACATGTCACCACATTGTATGTTGAAAAAAGACCTGTTATTTATGATGTTTTAGATACGACTGGCACAAAGCCTAATGAAATACTATTGCTTTGTGATGAACAAATAACATTAGACAGATATTCAGTGTTTGATACCAGCACTTTGCAAAATTTACTGTTAGGAAATACTACTGATCCTTTAATTACACCTTATCAAGACATCTCAACATTCGATGTTGAATATACTTATTTAGATGATGACGGAATAACATCAGTCACAAGTAATACTCTTCCTGAATCAATTAATTTAACCAATCAAAAAATTAATGTAACTCTAACAAATACTGTTGGTGTAACAGCTCCATTTGTAAGTTCAAGTTCAGTGAGTTTTCAAGTCTTTCAAACTCCTACTCCATTCTCTGGAATTAAATTAGAAGAATGCGACGATGAGGAATCTGGAGCTGATGATGACTTGATCTCTGTGTTTAATATTGATTTAGATACCTTTAAAAATTCATTATTTGTAGATCCTACAGATACATCTAGTACGGCAGTTCAAGATTTTAATGACTTTGAATTTAATTTTTCATTATACGATAATAATGATATTCTTCTAAGCGGCCCAACAAATACTCTTGATCCAAAAATTTCTGCAAAAGATGGTTATTACATAATTTCTGAAATATCTAATCCGCTTAGTAATGAATTTGGATTATCATGTGACAGCTCTGTAAGGATTGATTTTATCGTAAATCCTTTGCCAAGTTTTGATATTGATGAAGAAATAATAGTTTGTTTAAATCCTCTTCCCGATAATCCGCTTGAAATAGGAACATACAATTGGAATGGAGGCAACGACCCTACAATCTATAATTATAGTTGGTCAAGAGTTGATTTAAACGATACTCAAGATCCCGATTTCAGTGAAAACACCCAAACTATCAAAGTAGACAAGGGTGGAGTTTATACTGTAATTGTTGAAGATGTTATTACCTTTTGCACAAGATCTAAAAGCATTACAGTTACAGAATCTGAAATAGCTAAAATATCACTTGAAGATATTACTGTTAAGGACTTAACAAACGACAATACAAACACAATTGAAATTGATACTCTAAATTTAGGAATAGGGGATTATGAGTTTTCGTTAGACGAAGCTTTCGGACCTTTTCAGGATGAACCTGTTTTTGAATCTGTACAACCTGGAATTCACACAGTATACATTAGGGACAAAAACAGCTACTATACTTATGATTACGGATGTGGAATAGCTCAAATTGATGTTTCGGTAGTAGGTTACAAAAAATACTTTACTCCCAATGGAGACGGAATAAATGAAACTTGGAAAATACTTGGAATCCGATCTGACTTCAACTCAGGAAGTAAAGTTTATATTTTCGATAGGTTTGGAAAGTTATTAAAAGAACTTGATCCGCTTAGTAAAGGATGGGATGGAACATACTTAGGCAAACCTATGCCCGCAACTGACTATTGGTTTAGGACTTTTCTTGAGGACGGAAGAGAATTCAAAGGGCATTTTAGTTTAGTAAGAGGTAATTAATTAAATAAATTAATATTGTATCCTAGAGTTACTTGATGAAAGCCTCCAGTGCCTAGAATAATATTTCCTTGTTGATAGGAATAGTTATAAGAAAAGACAAAATCTTTATAAGAAACTCCAAAAATCGGAGTTATTAATTTGTAGGACTGTTTAGTTAATTTTTCACCATCTAAATATTGCGCTCCGTCAAAACTTTGTCTATACGATAATCCAAGCCATATATATCCGTAATTTAAGTTATAATAAGACTTTAAATTAAAATCAATTGCTTTTTCACTTGTTAATTTAGATCCTTGAAATAAAAAAGATGGTTCAAAAGAAAAAGGAGATTCAGTAAAAAACAAATATCCAAAAGAGGCTACATACTTAATAAAACTGGTATAATTTTTAGAAAAATCATAAACTTGATCACCATAAATATTTGAGGGTGAAAACAAAACGTTTTTAAGAGTTAAATGAGCAAAGTAATTGAAATTCACATAAGAAGCTCCTACATCCATGTTAAAATAACCAGAGCTTTGGTTTATGTTAGATATTAGTGGGTCTTGTTGACCGATAATATTAAATTGATCAAAAGAAACTTGATCTAAAGAATTTTGAACTCCCCCTATACTTAGGCCAAATGATAATTGATTTATAGAGCCATAATTAAAAAGATTAGGTTCATTCATTCTAGCTCTGTTATCATTAAAATTTATATGATGAGCATACGTAACTGAAACTCCGGTTTGGGCATTGTAACCGTTTTCATCTTTAAAAATGATCATTCCAACACCACTTCTTTCATTTAATCTAGCGTCTGCTGAAAAGGTTTGTAGGTTTGGGGCATTAACTTGATCTAACCAATGTTTTCTTGAGGTCATTCTAAGTTTAATTCCTTCTAAATTAACTCCAGCCATTGAAGGATGAAGAAGATAATAGTTTTCCGTTAGGTAATCTGTATAAATAGGCAGTCCCTCTTGACTTTGAGATGTAGTAGATAATAAAACAGAAAATAAAAAAATTAAATTTTTAAAATAACTTCTCATTAAATTTTAATAAATTTTTTGTAAATATAAACAATATTAATGCCAGATGTGAACGAAAATTACATCTTAAAAATAATGAATTAATTTTTATATCTTGAAAGTCTTAAACCGTTTTTAAAATGAAAAAACATATTATTTTAATATTGATTTTAACTTTTTTTTCAAATCATTCTTTAAATAGCCAAAGTCCTGATACTAAAATTAAAACTGAAAAAAAAGACAGTATAAAACCAAAAAAGAAAAAAGCATTACTTCCTTTAAAACCAGAAAGAAAAATTACAATAAATACTGATGAGGGGACGTGGATGTCTTTAGACGTCAGCCCTGATGGAAATACTATAGCTTTTGATTTATTAGGAGATATTTATACTCTACCTATTCAGGGTGGTAAAGCAAAAAGAATCACAAAAGGATTAGCATTTGATGCTCATCCAAAGTTTTCACCTGACGGAAAGAATTTGCTAATAGTTTCAGATAGATCAGGTGGACCTAATGCTTGGATATTAGATTTAGAAACAGGAGATTCCATCCAGGTTACTAAAGGAGATGATTTTTTTATGGAAACTGCCGAATGGACAAACGATGGTGAATATGTAATCAGTACAAAAGGAGGCAGAAATTCTAAACTCTATTTAAATCACAAAACTGGCGGTAAAGGGGTTGAATTAATTAAAAAACCTGCAAATTTAAAAGTTAGTGATGTTGCTGTTGGAAGAAACGACAGGTACATTTGGTTTGCTCGAAAATCTGGAGCATGGCAATATAATGCTGAGTTTCCTCAAATGTCAATTGCTCGATATGATAGAGAAACTGGAACAGTAGAAAATATTGTTAGTAGATATGGTTCTGCATTTTCACCTACTTTATCTAACGATGGAAATTGGTTAGTTTATGGTTCAAGATGGAATGATAAAACTGGTTTAATTGCTAGAGATTTAAATTCGGGTATTGAAAAATGGTTAGCTTATCCAATACAAAAAGATGATATTGAATCTCAAAACACTCTAGGTTCAATACCTGTTATGAGTTTCACACCAGATAGTAAGTTTTTAATTGCATCCTACGGAGGGAAAATCAACAAGCTTCCAATTGAAGGTGGAAATGCGATAAACATTCCGTTTGAAGTTAGTGAAGAGATTGATCTAGGTCCACAATTAAAATTTAATTACCCAATTGTAGATACTGACAATATACTTTCTAATCAAATTAGAAATCCAAAAGTGTCTCCAGATGGATCAAAATTAGCCTACACTTCTTTTAGTAAAATTTATATAAAAAATCTTCCTCACGGCGAGCCTCAAAGATTAACTTCCTTAAATTATGGTGAAGGTATGCCAGTGTGGAGTCCAAGTGGAAATGAAATTGCTTTTGTCACATGGGACGAAAAAGATGGAGGTGCAATTTATAAAGCATCAATTACTAGTAAAAATAGAGTTCAAAAACTAACCAATGAAAATGGTGTTTATTCTTATCCCGTATGGAATAATATTGGTGACAGATTAGTTTTTATAAAAGCTTCACACAATGATTTTGATAATTATGGCTCATTAGGAATAGATTCAAAATTGATGTGGATTAGTTCAAAAGGAGGTGAAAATAATTTTATAGACAAAACTAATGGAAGGTCTAATCCACACTTTATAAAAAGTTCTGAAAGAATATTTTTATCAAGCCGATCTAATGGTTTAAGTTCAATTAGATGGGACGGAACAGATGAAAAAAAGATTTTAAAAGTTACTGGTATATCAGTTTATGGAACTCCAGGAAGAAAATCTCCGCCATCACCAGCAACTTACATCATAAAATCACCAAAAAAAGAAGAAGCATTAGCTGTAATCAACAATGATGTTTATGTTGTTACAATTCCATACTCTGGTTTAAAAGATTTATCTATTAACGTATCTAACACAGAAAACTCAAGTTTTCCAGCAAGAAAGCTAACTAAATTTGGAGGGGAGTTTGCATCATGGGGGGCTAACGGAGATAATGTATATTTTTCACTTGGAAAATCACTTTTTAATTACAACATTCCTATCGCTAAAGCTGATGATCAAAAAATATTAAAGGACAAAAAAGATAACAATGAAAAAGAATCGGAGATAGACAAAAAAGATAAAGCAAAATCTTATCAAGCTGCTGAAGTTGAAATTAAAACTTACATAACAAAAAATAAAGTTGAAGGATTAATTCTTTTAAAAAATGCCAGAATAATAACTATGAATGGTAAAGAGGTTATTGAAAATGGTGCAGTTTTGATTAAAGACAATAGAATAGTCGAAGTTGGAGAAACTAATAAAATTCAAATAGAAGATTCTCAATTGACTAGTTTAAAAACTATTGATTTAAGTGGAAAGACAATAGTTCCGGGTTTTGTTGATACTCATGCTCATGTTAGAGTTTCTAGAAATATTCATAAAGCTGAAACGTGGTCGTTTGCAGCTAATTTAGCATATGGAGTAACAACAGTTAGAGATCCGCAAACTGGGACTACTGATATATTGTCATATGGTGATATGGTAGATGCTGGTTTAATGCATGGTCCTAGAATTTATTCAACTGGCCCTGGTGTAGGTTATTGGGGATATAATTTAAAAAGTTTAGATCAAACTAAAGATATTCTTAAGCAGTATTCTAAATACTACAATACTAAGACCATTAAAATGTATAGAACGGGAAACAGAAAACATAGACAATGGATTTTAATGGCTTCTAAAGAACAAAAACTTATGCCAACTACTGAGGGAGCGCTACACGTTAAATTAAATATTAATCAAATGTTAGATGGTTATCCTGGTCAAGAACATAACATTCCAATTTATCCTGTTTATAATGATTTAATTGAGATAATGGCAAAATCAAAAATGGCATACACACCAACGTTATTAGTTTCTTATGGTGGTCCGTGGGCTGAGAATTACTACTATGCTACTGAAGATGTTCAAGGAGATACTAAATTAAACTACTTCACCCCCAAAGCACATTTAGATGCAAAATCAAGAAGAAGAAATGATGGGTGGTTTCATAAAGACGAGTACGTTTTCGAAGAACAGGGTAAATTCATAAAAGATTTAGTTGAAAAAGGCGGAATAGTTGGTGTTGGTTCTCACGGACAACTTCAAGGTCTTGGTTATCACTGGGAACTTTGGAGTATGCAAGCAGGAGGCCTTGATTTACACGATGCGCTAAGAGTAGCTACAATTATTGGAGCTGAAGCAATTGGCCTTGAAAATGATTTAGGAAGTATAGAAAAAGGGAAATTAGCAGATTTAGTTATACTAGATAAAAATCCTTTAGATAATATTAGAAATTCCAATTCAATAAGCATGGTAATGAAAGATGGAAGATTATATAATGCAGATAATTTAGACGAGATATATCCAAAACAAATAAAAGCTGAATTTAATTGGAAACAAATAACACCCATGAATTTACCTGGAACAGAACAATAAGTATTTTGAAAATATTAAAATATATATTAAAAATTATTAAATGGGGCATATTTGCCTTATTAGGTTTTACTTTGACGGTTTTCATATATTTTGAGATAAACGAGATTCCCATATACAATCCAAAAGTTGCCTACAAGTTTATTACAGGTAAAACCAATTACAAACAATATGAAAATTTAGCTGAAAAATTAGGCTATAAAAAAACAGATAAATTATTAATTCTACATGCTGATGATATTGGATTATCAAAATCTGTAAACCAAGCTAGTTTTAAAGCTTTGAAGGAAGGTTTAGTAAACTCTGGTAGTATAATGATGCCTTGTGATTTTATTAATGAAGTTGGTGAATTTGCTATTAATAATCCAAATATTGATTTAGGTCTTCATTTGACAGTAACCAGTGAGTGGAGAGATTATAAGTGGGGTGGTGTAGCAAATTCAAATGTGATTTCATCAATGTTAGATAAAAAAGGTAATCTTTTCGAAAACAAAAAAAAATTTACTTTAAATGCTAGCCCCAATGATTTAAAAAAAGAATTGCAAGCGCAGATTGATTTAGCAAAATCAATTGGTATTAAACCCACTCACATTGACAGTCATGAAGGGGCTTTATTTTTTGATCAAAGTATTTTTAAGACATATTTAGATATTGGAGAAGAAAATCAGCTTCCAGTTTTTGTTCCAAAGGAAGTCGCTGTTCACTTTGACAAAAGTTTTCCAAAGCCTGAAAACGTAGTGATAGTTGAAAACATGTATATGGCTCTGCCAAACTTAGAATTTAAAGATTGGAGTGATTATTATGTCAACGTAATCAAAAATTTAAAACCAGGACTTAATGAGATAATAGTTCATTTGGGTTATGACGATAAAGAAATGCAACAAATCACTATTGAGCATCCTAATTACGGATCAAAATGGAGAAACTTAGATATGGATGTAGTTTCAAGTGAAAGTTTCAAACAAGCAATTGAAAAGAACAATATCAAATTAGTTACTTGGAGAGAAATACAAAAGGTTATCTACTAAGATTATTTTAATTTATATCTGTAAGCTATTACTGCTGCTAAAGCAGAAGTCGTTGCCGATATAACATAAGGATAATCAATAAATGATAAATTGTTGTACATTAAATAAACTACTATCAAACTAACAACTGAAAGTATTGAAAAAACAATGAACAAAAACCATTTTAGTATTTTCATATTAATCTAAAAATACAATTAACAAATCTATTATGAAAAAATATTTATTAATTATTATAATGTTTATTAGCACATTCAATAATGCGCAATATAAACCATCAGAAGAAAATTTAGAAGCACGAGAATGGTTTCAAAATGCAAAATTTGGACTCTTTATTCACTGGGGAGTATATAGCGTTCTTGGAGATGGTGAATGGGTAATGAATAATCAGAATATTTCGATAAATGAATATGAAAAACTACCTAAATTTTTTAATCCTACAAAATATGATGCAGAAAAATGGGTATTAATGGCTAAAAACGCTGGAATGAAATACATTACCATTACTAGTAGACATCACGATGGTTTTTCAATGTTTGATTCAAAAGTATCAGATTATAATATAGTTAAAAAAACACCTTACGGTAAAGATGTCTTAAAGATGTTAGCTGAAGAATGTAAAAAACATGATATCAAGCTTTTCTTTTATTACTCACAACTTGACTGGAATAGAGACGATTACTTTCCAAGAGGAAGAACTGGTACTGGAATTGAAGGAAGAAGTGAAGGAAAATGGGAGGATTATATAGCTTTTATGAAAGCTCAGCTTACGGAATTGTTGACTAATTATGGAGAAATTGGAGGGATTTGGTTTGATGGACAATGGGATCAACACGAATGGGACGGAAAAAGATTTGGAAAAATAAAAGTTGATTTCAAATTAAAAGAAGTTTATGAATTAATACATGAACTTCAGCCTAAAGCATTAATAGGAAGCAACCATCATTTAGCTCCTAATGATGGAGAAGATTTTCAAATGTTCGAAAAAGATCTTCCTGGAAAAGGAACAAAAGATTTTGCAACATCCAAAAAAGATATTGGTGCACTTCCACTAGAAGTCTGTGAAACAATTAATGGTTCATGGGGATTTAATTTAAAGGATAGAAAACATAAATCAAATAAGGAGTTAATTCAATATTTAATAAAAGCTGCTGGGTATGGAAGTAACCTTCTTTTAAATGTTGGCCCGATGCCTAACGGAGAAATTCAAGACGAACATATTAAATCATTAGAAAACATTGGAGATTGGGTTAGTAAAAATGGAGAAACTATTTATGGAACAAGAAAAGGTCCAATAAACCCGAGTGATGAATTAGTTTCTACAAAAAAAGGAAATAAGATTTTTATACACTTATTAAATTTTAGAGAAAATGAGTTGGTAATTAATAATTTAAAAGAAAAAATAAAAAATATAACCTATTATAATTCAAAATTAAAGGCTGATTATACATTTAGAAAATCAATCCTTAAAATTAATTTAGATAAGAGTGAGATGAATGAAATAGATACAATTATAGAGATAACAGTAAAGGGTTAAATCTAAAAAATTATTGTCGTAGGTTCCCATGTTAAAGGGTTACTTAAAATATTATTGGAGGTGCTAACTATTTCCAGTGATTTAGGATTAATCTTTATAAGAATACAATCACTATTTAAGTCTTTATAGTAAGGTGTCCAATCGCTTTTCCAATATTTCTTTTTTTGATCTAATTCATTTATAAGCTTAGCTGTTCCGTTAATTGAGACATAACTTCCCCCATCATTGTGACTAAAATTTAAAGTAATACGGTTATCATTTCTTATGTGAGATACCTTTCTAGAGTTAGGATTTGTAACTAAATAAATTTCAAAATCATTATTATAAATATTAGGATCCATTAATCTAGATGTTGGCTTATTATTTGAATCAAGAGTAATAAAAACACACGAATGAGAGTCATTAATAATAGAATTAGCAATATCTATTATATTCTTTTTAGAATACTCTTGAGAAAAAGAACTTATTGAAATAACCATAAATAATATTACAATAAGATGAGATATGTAAGACTTAAAAAACATAAGATTTTAAATTAAATAGATTGGTTTTCACCTGATTATGCTCAAAAATATATAATTAAAACTAATAGTTGTCAACAGTTTTCAAAAATATATTATTTTTTCTTCTCTGTTGTGCCTCTACAAAAATTTAAATGTATAAATTTAAATTTTTGTATAAATTTTGGATTTAATCTGTTGATTATAAGTGTATTAACATAATATTTGTATTTTGAATATTTATTTAATTTTATGGATTCAAAAGCACAAATTAAAAAAGTAAAAAAAAGTAATTAACAAATTTATTCTCCAGAGAAGGAAAAATTTTTCCAGATAAGAATATTTTTTTATAGATTAGTATAAATTAATGTTTAACTTAAAAACTATACGATGGGATACAAACACACAAACACTAAAGGAAAAAGTTACTTTTTAAATTCTAAAGACGTAGAATTAAAAGGAGGTAGAAATCAAACTATTTATTATTTTTCAAAAGATGAAAGAGCAGAGTCATGTGACTTACCTGCTGGAAAGCAAGTTGTTGAGAGTCCAAAGACTGGTTTACCATTTGTAAAAGGAAAATAATCACTGATTATTAACCAAAAATTAAAAAGCCTACTTATAAATAAGTAGGCTTTTTTATGTTTTAAGAATTAGAGTAATTAAGGTTATTTAAATTTATACATTAATAATTTGAGATTAACTTGATTAATCATTTCTCTTGTTTTTGCTCCATTACTCCACATCATTCTATCCATAAAAGTAACTTCTTTCCAAAATTCCTCATTTTCTGAATCAGATAATTCTCTTCCCATCATATCTAATGTAACATGAGTAATTTCTTTATTACCATTTTCACTAGATGATAAAACTCGATTCAATTCCCACCACTTTCTAGATCCATTTAAAATACGTTTGTTATGCCATTTCTTATAAAAATCCATTTCATATTGTTCGTAATTTTCATCAATTTGCTTAAATGCATTTAATGTTAGAATTGTTCCTATTTCAAGATCTCCGAAAAGCCAAGTTGTATTATCTAATCTTTCAAGTTGATAAAAATTTCTTGTTCCATAGGGACCATCTTCCCAAATTTTATCAAATTTTTTCTTTGATAATTTATTGTACACGCTTCTTCCTAATTTATAAAAATCAACTTCTTTACTCATTTGAACTGAATCCTTATAAAAATTCATAATTAAAAAATCAGGTTGATTATCAGCGTTCTCGTCCCCTTCAACTGGGATTACTTCAAAAATCAGCCATCCGGTTTCTAAATCGTCGTTGATAGCTTGCTCATGAATCTTTGACCAAAATTTTTCTAGATCTACATATGCATCGTGCTGTCCTTCATCAAGTCTTACCGAAGTATAAGTAATCACTTGAGAATATGTAATTGCGGATAATAAAAGCGCAACTAATAAATTAATTTTTTTCATATAAAATATTTTTATTGTTATTAATACTAATTTATAAAAAAAATAAACATACCAAAAAGTATGTTTATTTTTTTTCGCAAGATTCATGAACATCAGAAATTAACGGCTTAATATGAATATGCTCTTTAGGAATTAAAAAACTAGCTAAAAGTTCTAAAAACATAGCAATAAATGCAATTGTTGCGGTTATATATGCCTGTTCGTACAAAGCAGAGATAAACTCTAACAAATGAAACAAAGAATGTATTCTAAGACCTATTCTAACTAATTTAACAAGAGTGCTTTTCATTTATATTAAATAAGCTGCAAAATTACTTATAAAGTATGTAATGAAAAAACTAACTAAAATAATTTTACCAATTTCTGATTTGGTACTAAAACTTAAACTATTATTAATTTATATAATTAAAATGTTTGTAATTTTAAATAAAATAAAATTACATGTCTAGATTAATTACTGTCTTAATTTCATTAATTCCTTTTTTATGTTGGTCTCAACTAGATCCATCAAAAAAATACAGTGTAAATACAATTGCATTTTATAATGTAGAAAATCTATTTGACACAATTGATGACCCTAAAACTTTTGATAATGATAGAACCCCTAATGGTAGAGACAAGTGGACAGAAGACATTTATATAAAAAAATCAAAAAACATAGCAAAAGTAATATCAGAAATTGGGAAAGATATCGTAGGAACCTCTCCTTCAATAATAGGATTATGTGAGGTAGAAAATAAGAAAGTTCTTGTAGATTTAATTAATAATGAAAAATTAAAAAACATAGGTTATGGTATTGCTCATTTTGATTCTCCAGACGAAAGAGGGATTGATGTAGCCTTGCTTTTTAATACAAATAGGTTTACCCCAATTTTTACAAAAGCATACTCGCTTTATTTAAAAAGAGAAAATGGAGAAACTGATTTTACAAGAGATCATTTATTGGTTTCGGGCTATTTAGACAATGAATTAATCCATTTTATTGTTAATCATTGGCCCTCAAGATCTGGAGGAAGAATGAGAAGCGAAAAAGGAAGGATTTTAGCAGGTCAATTAAATAAAAAAATAATAGATTCTATTTTGTCTACCGATTCAAAAGCTAAAATTATAAATATGGGTGATTTTAATGATAATCCTGCTGATAGAAGTATCAAACCCATATTAAAAACTGTTAGTAATAAGTCAAAAGTTAAAAGAAATGAACTTTTTAATCCTACAGAAAAATTGTTTAAAAAAGGGTTTGGAAGCTATAACTATAGGGGGAAATGGGACATGTTAGATCAGTTTATGATTTCCTCTGAACTTTTAAAAAATTCGGGGCACTTTTTTTTGAAAGCTGGAATTTTTAATGAAAAATACTTAATTAATCAAGATGGAAAATATGAGGGATATCCTTTTAAAAGTTTTGCTGGGGGGAAGTTCTTAGGAGGATATAGCGATCATTTTCCAATATATATGCTTTTAGCAAAAGAACTATAATATGGAAGGTTCAATACAGATTTTTATAACGGGAGGAACTTTTGACAAGAGTTATAACTATAAAGATGGTGACCTATATTTTAAAAACACACACCTTCCTGAAATGTTGAAAAGAAGTAGATGTAGATTGAATGTTGATTTTGAAACATTAATGATGATTGACAGTTTGGAAATGAACGAATCTCATATTGAAAAAATAATTTCAAAATGTAAAAGTTCAAGTTCAGATAAAATCATCATAACTCACGGAACAGATCGTATTGTTCAAACTGCAAAAAAACTTGAAAAAGCTGATCTTAACGAAAAAACAATAATTCTTACTGGGGCAATGATTCCATATGCTTTTGGAAGTTCCTCAGATGGATTTTTTAATTTAGGATGTGCTTTGTCATTTGTTCAATCTCTTCCAAATGGAATATATATTACTATGCAGGGTCAATATTTTTCTCCAAATAATGTTAAAAAAAATAAAGAGAAAGGTGTTTTTGAAAAAATTAATTAATCTTTATTGTCTGAAAGATTATATTTTTTGTTAAGCTCAAACACTTTATCTGCTGAAAAAGATTTTTTATTAATTAATTCAAGTTGGTGATCTAAAAGTTCTACTTTTTTATCAATTTTATTTTTAATCTCATTAAACAAATCACGTGTTACAGGGCTCAAGTCCTTAATTACAATTAATTCAATAACATTATTCATTTCTTTCATCACTGCTTTCATTTGATTTGGCAACCAACTTATGATTGGAGTTCCGCCAGTTGCTTTTGCATACTTAGTATTAGCCATTATATACTTTTGCACAAACTGCCAATGCCCATTTCTAAAGTGATATATTTCTTCCAAAACTCCTAAGAGATAACATAAGCCTTCATGATTATTTTGCTTTGACAAAATTTGTGAAATTCCTTCATTGCTTAACTCATTAACGGAATCTTCTAGATCTTTAAAAAAATTCTGAATACATTTGGGTCTATAACTTCTAAGGTCAATCAAGTATTTTGTCAACTCATTTTTAGGGTAATGTTTTATGACACCACTAAAAATATCTTCCATTGGAATTATATCATCCTGAGCACCTGTCTGTCCTCTAAACTGTTTAGGTTCATCCCAAACGCCTTCATATATTACACCATCTCCAAACAATTCTTCATTGCCTTTTACTCCCATTATAAAAACACGAAAATCATTATAGTGATTCCATCTTGAAGCTTTCCACATCTCTCTTCTTCTACTATTCATTAATTTCATTGTTTCGTAATTTTCCTTTAAAAAATTAACGGAACTAGTTAAGTTTTTTTCTTTTAATGCATGTAAAACATTAATTACTGACCCAACCAAACTTGGGGAATGTTGATTGATATCAACATGTAACATTATAAAACCTACTTCATCAGGCTGACCAGAAAAACGAACACACATGTCTAGATTTGACCATTTGTGATCTCCGGATTTATCAATTTTTTTATAATTTCCAAGAGAATAAGCATAATGGTAATCTAACCATGGATATACTTCCAATTTATTTGAAACTTCTACAAAAGGTTGAGCGATTTGAATTGGCAGAATATTTTGAGCTTTCCCATAATCACCTGTGTTCCTGTAATGTTGAAAAGAAGGTTCTAAAGTATATGCGGAGGCTAAAAAGCAGTATCCTCTATATAATGCTTGGATCAACATAATATCTGTTTCATTAGAAACTTGTTCAAAATAATTTGGCAAAGATTTAACCGCATCATGAATAGCTCCTGGTTTATCTAAATAACCTGACTCATCATTAATTTTAACTGGCATTTTATCTAAAATATCTTGAAGAATAGAATAAGGCTGAGGAAGTTTTTCTAAAGGAACACTTTTAGGTAAAAATCCATTTTCTTTACCAACATTAAAAAATCCATCAGAATATTCTTTTTTTATAAAAGCCATAGTGGTTAGTTATTTATTTATTTATTTAAATATAGTAATTCCTGTGATGTGTGTAATTGATTTACTAACTTTAAGTGATAACACTTAATTTTAATAAAATGAGTAAATTACAAAAAGACGATCTTTCAAAATTAGGACACAAAATTAATCAGTTAAAAAAAAGAATTTCAAGAACAGAAGTTAGTGGAAACAAAGAAAAAGTAGGATTCAGAAAAATGAGAATTAATAAAATAAAAAAACAAATTCAAGAAATTATTTCAAAGAAAAAGAAATGAAAAAAATATATTTATTATTATGTGGTTTAGGATTTATTCTTCCTTACTATCATCTAATTAATTTTCTAAAGAATAATCAATGGTCAATGGATGGGTTCTGGAATGATGTTTTTTTTGGAACACATTCAGTTTCAATGATTGCAATGGATCTTACAGTAGCAGCATCTACTTTTCTTGTTTTTTTAATATACCAATCAATGAGAAAAAAAGTTAAAATCACAAAATATGTAATTTGTCTCTTCTTAGTTGGATTTTCTTTAGCTTTTCCATTGTACTTATACGATACACACGATAATTAATGGAGTTTACTGATGCATTTAATCATTTAAAAAATGATGAAATAATGTCCTTTTTGATAGATAGATTCAAAAATGACATAACACTTAAGGACAGATATGAAACTGATTTCCCTAAAGCTATTGCCTTACTAATAATAGAGCAGCAGGTAAGTTTTAAAGCTGCAATTACTATAAAAAAAAGATTCTTAAGCCTTATAAATAATAAAAACTCAAATCAGATTCTTGATATTGAAAATGATAAAATGCAGTCTATTGGAATATCTCATAGAAAGGTAGATTATATCAAAAACACATATTTGTTTTTTTTAAATAATAAAACTGAATTTCATAAAATAAGTCAAAATGAAGTAGTAAAAGAATTAACTAAAATAAAAGGAGTTGGAAAATGGACAGCAGAAATGTTTTTAATCTTTATTTTGTTTAAAACAAACATATTTTCTAAAGGAGATTTAGCGCTAATCAATAGTATAAAGGTTAATTATAATATAAGCCAACTTTCAGACCAAAAATTAGATAGTCTTATAAAAAAATGGAGCCCTTACAATACAATTGCCTCACTTTTACTTTGGAAATCGATTGAAGAAAAAATTTTTTATAAGAAAATGAGCGATAAATAGCTAAAATGATCAAAAAATGATTAAAAATGACCTAAAAGTGATATAAAATGCACAAAAAACGATTTTTTTAAAAATTTAAAAAATATTATTTTAATAAAAAATTGAAAATATTTTTTTTAAAAAAAAGGCTTAAAATCATCAAAATTTAATCAAAAATCGTAAAAAATGGGCCTAATTGATCAAAAATCGTTAAAAAATCAGTTTTTTAAAAAAATTGAGTTAGGGTAGCTTATGACCTAAAGAGGTTTCTAACATTCTAAACCAATCAATTTCGCTTAAATCTATACTTAAAGAATTTTGTGCAGCATTAATTCTTTCAGTTTTTACCGTTCCAATTACGGGATGAATTTTTGATGGATGTTTTAATATCCATGACAGTAACAATTGATCTTTTGAAGCATTGTATTTCATCGTGAGCTCATCTAATAAAAAATGAATTCTTTTATTGTTTTCATCCTCATCCTTAAATATCGTCCCTAATGGACTCCAACTCATGGGGATTATATTATTAACAAACATATAGTCTAATGATGAATCAAATAAAGGTTTATTATGAGATAAAGAAAATTCTATCTGATTAGCACTAACTTGAGATTTAGTAGAAATTAAATCAGTTTGAATATTTGTAAAATTTGAAACTCCAAATGATTTTATTTTTCCTTGAGACATTAAGGTTTCAATAGCATTAGAAATTTCGTCAGGATGCATTAGAGGACTAGGCCTATGTAACAAAAATATATCTAAATAATCTGCATTTAAATCTTTGATAGATTTTTCAGCACTAAATATTATATAATCAGAATCATACTGATAGTGTTTGACTTTATTTAATCGAGTTTCTCCGACATATTGAATTCCACATTTTGAAATTAACTGAACTTCTTCTCGCTTAATACTCGAGTTTTTAAACGCTTTGCCAAACTCTATTTCAGTTGTATAATCTCCATATATATCGGCATGATCAAAAGAAGTAATCCCTTTTTCTAAATTAAAATGAATTAATTTTTCCATTTCATTTTGAGAAAGCGAACTTCCCCATTTACCCCAGTTCATACAACCTTGTATAATTCTCGAAAAATTAGATTTCATTTCAAATTATTTTTTATTAAAATACTAATTAAAACTGACTTACATTTGTGAAAATTTAAAAAAATTGATTGCCAATTATACTAAAGAATTTCGCTATAATTTAAAATTATCATTTCCTGTAATGCTTGGAATGTTAGGACATACATTTGTAGCATTTGCTGATAATGTAATGGTTGGACAACTTGGCACAGCAGAGCTTGCAGCAGTTTCTCTTGGAAATAGTTTTGTGTTTATAGCAATGTCTCTTGGAATAGGTTTTTCCACTGCTATCACCCCGCTTGTTGCTGAAGCTGATGCGTCTAAAAATATTTCTGAAGGTAGAAATGCCTTTAAACACGGCTTACTTCTTTGCACCATTTTAAGTGTTTTACTTTTTTTAATTATTCTATTAATAAGGCCTGTAATGTACTACATGGATCAACCCAAAGAGGTAGTAGAATTAGCTATTCCATATTTAAATTTTGTTGCTCTTTCTTTAATCCCTCTTATAGTTTTTCAAGCATTAAAGCAATTTTCAGATGGACTTTCAAGTACAAAGTACCCAATGTATGCTACAATTTTAGCTAATGTTATAAATATTATTTTGAATTATTTACTAATTTTTGGGACATTTGGGTTTCCTAAACTTGGAATAACTGGGGCAGCGATAGGAACTCTTTTTTCTAGAATTATTATGGTTTACTTTCTGTGGATGATTTTCAAAAAGAAAGATAAATTTAAACCTTATTTAACTGGATTTAATTTTAAAAAAATTGAAAAAAAGATAACTAATAAACTTTTTAATTTAGGATTTCCATCAGCACTTCAGATGTTTTTTGAAGTGGGTATTTTTACTGCTGCCATATGGATTAGTGGAGTTTTAGGCAAAAATCCACAAGCTGCAAATCAAATAGCCTTAAATCTATCTAGCATGACATTTATGGTTGGAATTGGACTTTCAGTCGCAGCCATGGTCAGAGTTGGAAACCAAAAAGGATTATTAGATTTTGTATCACTTAGAAGAATTGCTTATTCAATTTTATTTTTAACTCTTTTAATTGAAATCGTATTTGCATCCTTCTTCTTAATTTTTAGAGAATGGCTACCAACTTTGTATTTGAATGACAATGTATTAATGAACATAAATGATAACTCTGAAGTAGTTTTAATAGCTTCCAAGCTTTTGTTAGTAGCTGCTTTTTTTCAAATATTTGATGGATTACAAGTTGTTATTTTAGGCGCCCTAAGAGGTTTACAAGATGTTAAAATTCCTGCTCTTATAACTTTTGTTTCTTATTGGATTATTGGCTTTCCTGTTTCTTATTACTTAGGTCTCTATACATCTTTTGAAAGTACAGGGATTTGGATTGGTTTATTTACAGGATTATTTTCAGCTTCAATTTTACTGTATTTAAGATTTAATTACTTGACAAAAAAGTTAATTGCTAATAACAACTAGATCCAAACATCATTTTTAGCTGTTAAATCATTTGAAGTATTGTCTCCAGTATTAACAACTCCATGTGGCTCAATTAACATTATCTGAGATTCTTTTTTAGACACTGGTTTGTGCTCAACACCTGCAGGAACTACAAACATTTCCCCCTCTTTAACCTTAACAAATCCATCTCTAAATTGGATATCTATTTCTCCTTTAATTACAATGAAAGTTTCATCAGTATTCTTGTGACTGTGCCATGTGAACTCTCCTTCAATTTTTGCAATTTTAAATTGATAATCGTTCATTTTAGCTATGACTTTTGGTTGCCATTGCTCACTGAATAATTTATACTTACTTCGAATGTCTATAGAGTTGTAATCCATAATCAAATGTTATTTTTAAATAATATTTATTTTTAAAGTTAAAATTATAAAATCAAAAACATTTTTTAAATTTGAAAAAAATATAAACTATGAGAGGTCAAATGTCTTACAGGTCTGGAAATCCTTCTTTAAATTCTAGAACATTTCAAAATCTAGAAAGACCTTCTGGTAGTCATTTACTTCGTGATGATGTAATGACTATTCAAGGTACTGTAGACAAAACAGGTATCTCTTTAGCATTATTAATATTTGCCGGTTACTTTGCATATGTGCCTAATGGTTTAATTTATATGATAACAGGATTTATTGGAGGTTTAATTGTTGCAATTGTAACGATCTATAAAAAAACTTGGGCGCCTATCACCGTACCATTATATGCAATGTTTGAAGGACTTTTGTTAGGATCTATTTCTTATATGTACGGTCAAATGTATGAGGGAATTGTTCTAAATGCTATAATCTTAACAGTTTCTATTTTAATTTCACTATTGTTTGTTTATAAATCAGGACTTATTAAAGTAACTGAAAACTTTAAACTTGGAGTTGCTGCTGCTACAGGTGGTATAGCTTTAGTTTATTTGTTTAGTATTTTTGGAAGTTTTTTTGGAATTAATATTTCATTTCTAGATTCAACTAATGGTTCTTTAATGAGTATAGGAATAAGTTTATTTATAGTAATAATCGCATCTTTAAATCTTGTAATGGATTTTGATTTCATTGAGGAAGGCGCAGAAAGAGGGGCTCCAAAATATATGGAATGGTATGGTGCATTTGGCCTTTTAGTTACGCTTGTTTGGCTTTACCTTGAGATCCTAAGACTACTTGCTAAATTAAATTCAAGAAAATAATATATTAAACTAAATCTGAGTTCATGACTTTGGTCCATACCGATACAAAGTCATTTACAAATTTTTCTTTATTATCATCTTGAGCGTAAACTTCAGAATAAGATCTAAGTATGGAATTAGATCCAAAGATAAGGTCAACAGCGCTAGCGGTCCATTTCACATTTCCTGAACTTCTGTCAATTATCTCATATTTATTATTACCCACAACACTCCACTTATTATTCATATCCAATAAGTTAACAAAGAAATCATTTGATAAAACACCAATTTGATTTGTCAACACACCATCTTTACTACCTCCGTAATTAGTATCTAACACTCTCATTCCGCCTACAAGTACAGTCATTTCAGGAGCTGTAAGTCCCAACAGTTGTGATCTGTTCAGCATCATTTCCTCCGTATTGTCTTTGTGATTCTCTTTAACCCAATTTCTATATCCATCCGCTAATGGCTCAAGATTTCCGAAAGAATTTTCATCTGTCATTTCTTGAGTAGCATCACCTCTTCCAGATTTAAAAGGCACATTGATATTGTATCCAGCTGCTTTTGCAGCCTCCTCAAGTGCAGAGTTTCCTGCTAAAACAATAGTATCTGCTAAACTAATTCCAAATTCAGAGGCAATTGGCTCTAAGACAGACAAAGTTGTCGCTAAACGTTTAGGTTCATTACCTTCCCAATTGTTTTGAGGTGAGAGTCTAATTCTAGATCCGTTTGCGCCTCCTCTTAAATCTGATCCTCGAAAAGTTCTAGCACTATCCCAAGCGATCGTAATTCGATCAGAAATAGAAAGATTTGATGCCGTAATTTTAGTTTTCACATCCTCAATATTGTAATCTGATTTTCCAGTAGGAATCGGGTCTTGCCAAATTAAATCTTCAGACGGAAAGTTTGGCCCAATATATCTATTTCTAGAACCCATATCTCTATGAGTTAACTTAAACCAAGCTCTAGCAAATGTTTCAGAGAAATATTCTTGATCATCTTTAAATTTTAATGAAATTTCTCTATAGATTGGATCTTCTTTCATCGCCATATCAGCATCCGTCATTATTGGATTTTGTCTAATTTCAGGATTGTTTGCATCAACAGGTTTTTTATTTTCATCAATACTAACAGGTTCCCATTGCCAAGCTCCAGCTGGACTTTTTCTTAACTCCCAATCATGACTAAATAGCATGTCAAAATAACCATTATCCCATTTTGTTGGGTTAGTTGTCCATGCTCCTTCCAAACCACTAGTTATTGTGTTAGCTCCATTACCTTTAGGATTAATCCAACCAAATCCTTGGTCTTCAATATTAGCCCCCTCAGGTTCAGGACCTAAAAGACTATCGTCTCCGTTACCATGAGCTTTACCTACAGTGTGTCCACCGGCAGTAAGCGCGACAGTTTCTTCATCATTCATAGCCATTCTTGCAAAAGTTTCTCTAACGTGAAGGGCAGTCTTCAAAGGGTCAGGCTTACCGTTAACTCCTTGAGGGTTAACATAAATTAAACCCATATGAGTAGCTCCTAATGGCTGTTCTAGTGTTGAAGGGTCTTCTAAATTATCATAACGCTCTTCACTTGGAGCTAAAAATTCATTTTCAGAACCCCAATAAATATCTTTTTCTGGATGCCATATATCTGTTCTTCCGTAAGAAAATCCAAAAGTTTTAAGCCCCATACTTTCATAGGCAATATTACCGGCCAAAATAAATAAATCAGCCCAGCTAATATTATTTCCATACTTCTTTTTAATTGGCCAAAGTAGGCGTCTAGCTTTATCTAAATTACCATTGTCAGGCCACGAGTTGAGCGGAGCAAATCTTAAATTTCCTGTTCCAGCTCCGCCTCTTCCATCTCCAGTTCTGTATGTTCCAGCGGCATGCCATGCCATTCTAATCATTAATCCACCATAATGTCCCCAGTCGGCTGGCCACCAATCTTGTGGCTCAGTCATTAAATCATGCATTTCTTTTTCAAGTGATTTAAAATCTAAATCTTTAACAGAGTCTCTATAATTAAAATCATTTCCAAAAGGATTTGATTTTGTATCATGTTGATGTAGTATATCCAAATTCAATGATTTTGGCCACCATTTTGTAACTGAATTTTCTTGAGTCGAGGTTGCACCGTGCATAAATGGGCACTTTCCAGATGAATTAGAATCGTTTTGCATGTTATTTGTATTTAATATTAAAAGCTTTGTTATTTATAATGATAAAAATAAAATAGGCGAATATAAAAACCTAATAATAAAAGTTAATTTTTTTTAAAATATGGAATTAAATTATTCGAAAATCATTGATAAAATTGAATCAATAGACCCTGTTAAATATTCACAAAATCGAAATTTTGTGGATGGTTCAGTAACTAAATTATCACCTTACATTTCAAGAGGAATGATTTCAACTAAATATGTATTTGAAAAAATTCTTGAAAAAGAAATTCCATTTTGGAAAATAGAAAAATTTATACAAGAATTATGTTGGAGAGATTATTGGCAGCTAATTTGGAAACGTGAAGGAAGCCGAATTGATTCTGACTTAAAAACAACTCAAGTTGGAGTAACTAATCATTCAATTTCAAAGTCAATTGTTGATGCTAATTGCGGTATTGAGGCTATTGATGACAGTATAAATAAACTTTATAGAACTGGCTATATGCACAATCATAACCGAATGTATTTGGCCTCAATAGCTTGTAATGTTGCAAAAAGTCATTGGCTAAATCCCGCGAAATGGATGTACTTTAATTTGTTTGATGGGGATTGGGGAAGTAATGCTCTTAGCTGGCAGTGGGTTTGCGGAAGTAACAGTAATAAAAAATACTATGCTAATCAGGAAAATATTAACAAATATTGCTACACTGTTCAAAGAAACACATTTCTTGATACAGATTATTCTAAGTTTGAATCACTACCAATTCCAGAGAATCTAAAAGAAACTGAAAATTTAAAACTATCAACCAAATTACCCGAAAATAAAATTTTAAAAATCGATAAAAACAATCCTACTCTAATTTATAATTACTACAATTTAGATCCTAAATGGAGACAAGAAAAAAACTATAACAGAGTTTTTCTTTTAGAACCTAAGACCTTTGAAAAGTACCCTGTTTCTTCAAAATGTATAGACTTTGCAATTGAATTGTCCAAAAACATAAAAGGCATTCAAATATATGTTGGCTCATTTTTTGATTTAGTTAAACAATATGATATCAAAAATACTTTCTATAAAGAACACCCCTTAAATAATTATCAAGGAATTGAAGATTCTAGAGATTGGATATTTGAAAGTCATGAAAACATAAAATCTTTTTTCAGTTATTGGAAAAAGTGTAAAAAAGAATTAAAAATTAAAAACATAATAAAATGAAAAAATTAACTCTATTACTGTCATTAATTATTGTCTCGTGTAGCTCATCTGATGAAGAATTTGAAGTTGCTGAAAGTACCCAGTTTAAATATATTAACTATATGACTTTAACAAACGAAAATACTGGTGGTGGATCCCAAAAAGCATATTTAAGCTCTGGAGTTACTGAGGAACAAGCTTTGTTTTGTTATTGTAATGAATTATGTTCTCGCGAAATAATTTCTGTTTATGAGATACAACGTAACGAAGGAACAAATGAAATTAGATATAAAATAAATCCATCAGACGATTACAAAACGATATCCTACAAAGATTGGTGTACTAAGTACAATTAATTGTATCTTGAAACTTGAATGTCAAGACCAAAACAAGAGGAATATACTTCGTTTTTTAGTAATTATATAAATCTAACAACAGGAAATAATTACAGTGAATTAATAAAAAATCATGATGAAATTATTTGCGATTTTTGGACTAAAATTCCCTTTGAAAAATGGATGTATTCTTATGCAGATCACAAGTGGTCAATCAAGCAATTATTTCAACATGTTATTGATACAGAAAGAATTTTAGCTTTTAGAGCGTTATCAATTGCTAGAAAAGAACCTCATCCTTTGATGAGCTTTAATGAAAATGAATATGCCAAAAATGGAGATGCCAAAAACAGAGATCCTTTATCAATGATTAATGAATTTCGTTTTCTAAGAAAGTCCACAAACCATCTTTATGATTCATTTAACAATAAAGAAAAAATATTAACAGGCAAGGTTGTTGACAAAATAATTTCAGTTAATGCTTTAGGATTTATTATAATTGGCCACTCACTTCACCACATAAATGTTTGCAAAAAGCATTACGGCGTTTGATTATTCTCAATTAAAAAAAGAAAGAACTAGTAATACTGAAAACGCCCAAATTAATAATAACTGAAAACTAATTTTAATTTGTCTTTTTAAAACTTTGACCAAAAAATAAATTGAAATCCCTAATTGACCTAAAATACTTGGTAATAATACAAGCTCCCCAATAACGCCAACCATAACATAATCTAGCTTTAAATAAAAAGAAAGGTAAAACAGAGATATGATTAAAATCAGAAAATAATTTATATTTTTTAGTCCTGTCCTACTCATATATTATAATAAATTAAAAATAAAATTAAATAGATTAATAAATAAATTCTATAATAATCTCTTGTCTTTATGTAATTAGAATTTTCAGGGAACATATTTGAGAAAAGTGCAATTATTTCTTTAACAAACAATGGTTTAATATTAATTTTCCAATCGTTAGTTTGATATACAATTTTTCTAAACTTACTTCTAATAAAAGAGCTTGGTATCCCCCAAATAAATAATACTATCAATAAAACTGTTTTTAAGCTCATTTAAATAAATTAGGGAAAAACATATTTGTAGTCATTTGGTATTTTTTATAATCTGGCCTTTTAATTAAAGAATAATATTCTGAGGGTACAGCACCTGTTAAAAACACTAAAGTTTGATACATCAAGAAAGAAATATAAATAAGAGAAATCAAAACTCCAATAAAAATATAGATTTCTTCACTGAATATAAGAGATGAAAAACTAGCCAGAATAAGGGCATTCCAAATCATCCACTCAGAAAAATAATTTGGGTGTCTTGTATAATTCCATAAGCCCACATTACAAACTTTATTCTTTAAATTATTTTTTTTTGCATTAATCAAAAACGCTTGTTTTTGAATGTCTGCTATATGCTCCAATACAAAAAAAACTATCCATAAAACAAATCCAATAATTTCAAAAATTGAAAAATATTCATGACTATTATTAGAAATTAAAATTGCCGGGATAGCAAGAAAAGTTATGTTAGCAAAACATTGTAAAAGAATCTCAAATTGTATAGAAATTCTATTGTTTGTGAAACCTTTTTTTTTCCATCTAATTCTTTGAAATTGATATCTAGGAAGTTCTTTGTCTAAATATCCTTTTTTTAATAAAACCAATGCTCCTAAACCCATTCTAAGTCCAGCTATTAAATAAAGAGATGATATAATAATTTTTCTGGGCGTATAGCCTTCACCAAAAAATAATGCTATTATCCCAATTGATATTAATCCGAAAGGCCAAGCAATATCGACATATGACATTCTTTTAGTTAGAAGAGCCGGAATACAAGCTGCAATTAAAAAAACAGAAAGTTGAGCTACGAAATTGACAATCAAGAAGTTTTGAAATTTTTCAATTTGAAAAAAAATAATAAATACAATTAAAAATAAAATACTAGGAATAAATCTAGATTTGAATTTGTTAAAATTTTTAGACATAATGCTAATACTTTTTAAATTCGTGTTTTACCCAATCGACTTCCATAACCCATTCTCCTACCATTGGAGAATCAGTTATTTTAGCAAAATTTAAAATTGCAAACATAGCTTCTGGATATTCATCTCCTTGATCAATATTTCTATAAACTTCGTCTCCATTTAGCCTATAAACTAAGTCACTTTCTTCCCACTCTACTGAATAATCATTAAATTCATTTAAAGCTGTAGTCACTCCTGATCTTAAACTCCACCAATCCCCTTTGTCACAATCTCCTAGATTTTTAATTGCTCCTGTGGTGTAATGATCTTTTTCATAATCACCGTGATGTTCAAAAATATCTATCTCACCTGAACCTGTCATAGGCCAACACACATTTTCATTTACTTCTTGAACAGGAGATTCGTTGTTCTGAGCTCCTAAAATCCACCATGCTGGAAACATACTAAGCTGGCTTTCACCCTGAATTCGAAGTCTAGCCGTCCATTTACCTTTCACAAATTCTTTTCTGTTTTTTGAAGCTAATCTACCGGCAACATACTGAGTATTTGGATGTTGTTTGCCAAATTTATCTAAATTATCACACTCCACTTTTTCTTCAAGATTAACTACTCTAATTTTTAGTGTACCTTCACTAACTTCTCTAGTATTGTACTCTCCGTTGGGAACGTAACACTGCTTTTCATTATTAACCCAAATCCTTTGATCTTGCCAATTATTAGAATTAAAAGATTCAAAATTATCTATAAAATCCACTTCCCATAATTCATTAGTATCACTAATTTGATTAACTGAATTATTTGCAGTGTAAACTATTAGTGCATATCCAGCAATACATATAATTAAAGCTAAAATTATTCTTTTTTTCATATTATTATTTTACAAATTCCAATTCAATTTCTTCTAATGATTTACCTTTTGTTTCAGGAAGTATTTTCAAAAACAATAAAACTCCAGCTAACGCTATCAACCCATAAATTAAAAATGTTAGTGCACTACCTAAATTTGACAATTCCCAAGGGAATATTTGTTGTATCGTCCAACTAGCAAAAGAATTTACAAAACCAATAACTCCTATAGCTAGTCCTCTAAACTTATTTGGAAATAACTCTGAAAGCATCACCCACATAATTGGCCCAAGTGAGAATGCAAAGCACGCAATAAAACCAAGAATTCCAAGAAGTACTAAAGTTGAATTCATTTCTATAGCGGCCTCTAAAATTGAACCTTCATTTTTGGCATAAACTTGATTACCTATAGCAGATTTGATATCCTTTTTAAACTTTACATCACTATCGTATTCAATATCTTGAAATATTAAAAGTTTATCAGAATTAATTTCTGTTAATGACAAGATTCCCTCATTTGAAAGTTTATATTTTGCTTGATTAAATCCATAAGCACATGTTAAAAGACTAATAGCAATTCCTGTCATTCCAATTAGTAATAATGGCCTTCTTCCCATTCTATCAACAAGATAAATAGCTATTAATGTAAATATAACGGTTGTAAAGCTTAGTAATACTCCTGAAGAAAAGGCAGCATCAGTTCCAATTCCGGTTTGTTTAAAAATTGAAGTTGCATAAAAATATATTGCATTAATTCCAGTTACTTGTTGTAGTATACCAAGCAATAATCCTACTCCCATTATATAACGAAGTGCTGGACTAAATAAATCGCTAAAATTAGTTTTAACTTTTATATTATTTGATTCAATATTCTTTATAATTGACTTAGTTTCCGTTTCAGCTTTTTCTTCTCCGTGAATACTAATTAAAACTTCTTTTGCAAGATTTGGTTTATCATTATTAAATAACCACCTTGGGCTTTTTGGAACAAAAAACATCAAAATAAAATATAAAATAGCTGGAATAAACTCTACTCCAAGCATCCAACGCCAAACATTTTCATCACTTAAAAAAGCGCTAGATGAATTTATCTCATTGAAATAATAGTTACTCAAAAAAGCTGCAAAAAATCCTAGTACAATATTAAGTTGTTGAATAGAAACTAGTTTTCCTCTGTTCTCAGAACTTGAAATTTCTGCAATATAAGTGGGAGCTAAAATTAGAGCAGCTCCAAACGCTAAACCGCCAATCATTCTAGCAATGTACAGCGTTTCATAACTATAGGAATAGGCAGAAGCCAGTGCAGAAAAAGCGTATAGAAATGCTACAAATATTAATATTTTCTTTCTTCCAATTTGATCACTTAATTTTCCTGAAATTAACATTGCAATCATAGCCGCAAACGATGGAGAGCTTACAACCCACCCAGTTTGAGTATCGTTTAAATTAAATTCTGGTCCCACATACGACATTACTCCTGATATTATTCCAGCATCAAATCCAAATAAAAATCCTCCAAGAGAAACTACAAAAGCAATAAATATTGATTTTTTTGACATGAACAATAGTTTATGATAATTGTCTAATTTAAGATAAAACAACAATTAAAAAAATAGCTTAAACTCTACAAAAACTTATTACAGTTGAAAATTATATCAATGAGTCAAAGCAAAATACTTAATTACAAATAAAAGAGTTATTTTTAATTAATTAACAATCATTAAGTTATGAATATTCAAGAAAAGATAGAGAATTTATTTTCAAAAATATTTTCTGAAAAAATAATTAAAAAATTTGAAAAATATATTCTTTATCTAGCATCTTTAGGCTTTGTAATTCACTTAAGCATAATTCTATTAAATAACTATAACCTAATAGAACTGTCTGTTGTTGGAACCAATTTGTTTTCAAATCCAATTTCAGCATTGTACACTCCGTTTTCTTTTATATTAGTTTACGAAGCTTTTTTACTTATTTATTACATCCCAAGGTCTTTTACAACTGCAGTTGGAAAACAATATCAAATAATGTCTTTAATAGTAATTAGAAAAATATTTAAAGATATTCCTCTTGTTGACTTAAATGCAAATTGGATAGAAAACTCAAATAACCAACAGCTAGTTTTTGATCTTGTTGGAGTATTGATAATTTTCTTTTTGATTTATTTATTTAAAATAACTAAAGAAAGACTCCCCATTAAACCTGTATCCGATAAACTAGATCGTTTCATTGCATCAAAAAAATTGGTCAGCATTGTGCTTTTACCGACTCTATTTGCAATATGTATTATGAGTTTTGTTAATTGGTTTAGTGGAGTATTTATAGAGGAAACATTTGACGAAAATTTAAATAATCTTTTCTTTAATGAATTTTTCACAATATTAATTTTAGCTGATGTATTTATACTTTTACTTTCATTTCAATACACTGAAAGGTACAGTCAATTAATCAGAAATACTGGATTTATTATCTCAACAATTTTACTTAGACTTTCATTTTCAGTTTCTGGTTTAACCAGTATTCTTTTAATAATTTCAGGTATTATCTTTGGTCTACTTATTCTATTGATTTACAATGCTATTGAAAAAGACAATAAACTTGCATAATTAAATTATCAGTTTTTTTATACCTTTATTAGAAACCAAACTATTATAATATGAAAAAATTACTATTACTATTAATCGCAATAACAACTGTTAGTTGTAACAACACTCCTGAACCAGCTAAAGTTGTTGAAGGCACAGAAGTTGAGGCTAATACTGCAACTGATCCAAACGATTTCGAGGAATTGAAAAGCCTTGAGGGTAAATGGGCAGGAACTCTTGAAAGAACAGACGGAAGTTCTGATGAATTTACTTTAGACTACACAGTGACCTCAAATGGAAGTGCTATACTTGAAGAAAGTGACACTGGAGGAACTGAAATGTTGTCGATCTTTAATTTTCAAAACGATGAGCTGTTATTAACTCACTATTGTGGGCTTCAAAACAAACCAATTTCTAAATTAACTGGAAATAATAATGGCGTTTTAAGTTTTGCAACTGATTCTGAAATGAGTGGATTAACTCTTGAAAAGGATACTTATGTAACTTCCTGGGAAATTAATTTGTTGCCAGAAGACGAAAATCAACTGATGTATAAATATACTGTAAGCGGACCTGATGGAGATGTCTTTACAGCAACTTCTACACTGTCAAGAATATAAAAACAATATAGTTTTTTTATAAAAACCCCTCATTGTAGGGGTTTTTTTATTGTATAATAAATTCTGTAAATAAAATAAATAGAGCCATTGCTAATACAAAATACCCAAATCCTTTTTTTAGTTTGTTTCCGTCAATAAATTTTCCAAAATAAATTCCTAAAAAAATTCCCGCAATTGTTAAAGTTGTAAATACAATTAAAAAATTCCAGTCAATTGACATTATTAAAGCGTCACCTAAAAAAAATCCTAAAATGGATTTAAATGCTATAATTATAAGAGAAGTTCCAATAGCTTTTTTAATATCTAAATTGGTGAGTAGAACTAATGCCGGAATAATTATAAATCCTCCTCCAGCGCCTACAAAACCTGTTACTGCACCAATGACAAATCCTTCAATTAAAATTAATGGATAGTTATAAATAATGTTTCCTGTTCCACCTTTTCTTGAATTATTATTCAACATTGAATATGCTGCAGCAAACATCAAAACTATAAATACTCCAAACATTCCCATCCTTCTAGAGATAGAGAAATCTCCAATGTTGAAAAGAATTTCAGGAAGCTGAGGAATTACGTAAAGTCTAACAATCCAAACACCAATTAATGAAGGAATTCCAAAAACTATTGCGGTTGTCCAATCAACATTATTATTTCTATTCTGCTTTAACCCTCCAACTAAGGCTCCAAAACCAATAATAAAAAGTGAATACGCTGTTGCTACTTTTTCATCAAGCAAGAATAAATATGCTAAAACAGGTACAGCTAAAATAGATCCACCACCTCCAAATAAACCTAAAGATATTCCAATAAATAAGGCCATAAAATAACCGAATATCTCCATAAATTTGAGTAATAAGTTTCTAAAAGAATTACTTTAATATTACAATAAGCCTAACTGAGATAAAAATGAGTGATTATCGAAAAAATCTTGTTCTTGTAATATTTTTCCATCCTTCATTTTAACAATAGTAGTCCCGCTAATATCTAATTTATTTCCAGTAGCAGGAATCCCAAACATTTCTCCATCATGAGTGCCTTTAAAATTCCAGTGTTTTACTATGTTGTCTCCTTGTCCAAAAATATCTATAAAAGTAAATTCAGCATCTGAGAAGCCCGTCAAGTAGTTATTGTAATAGCCCTTGAATGCATCTATTCCAGTTAGATTTCCTGTGGCAGTTACAACTGTTGCATTCTCATCAAAACTATTAGTATCAATAAGATTTATATCTCTGTCTAAAAAAACTTTGTTCCAAACGGTTTTATAGGTTTTGATATCTTTTTCAAGTTGAGCATTTGCTGTTTCTAAGACCTGACACTCCTCACTTGCTTGTTGATTACAACTCACAATTAAAAGGATTGAAACAATAAATAATAATTTTTTCATTAGTTTAAATTTTTTGGTTATTTAACAAATATAGGACGAATTGATTTAAAAATTATATTTGAAATATTAATTACCCAATAATCATAACTGTTGCCATAACAATCATAATTGAATTTTCAATAAGGGTAGCCTCTGTCATTGGTAATTTTAAAACAGTCCCTAGACAAGCGCATTGAATAGACTGTTTTTTTAATAATACTTTACAAACCCCAATTGTAGTAGTTACTAATAGAATTAAAGTTGTTATTAATGCTACGTTAATTTCAAATCTCATTAAAAACATTAAACCTAATAATGTTTCGATAAAGGGATAAGTTCGTCCATAAAAAGAAATATGCTTCGCTAGTGGATCATACATTTTGAAAGATTGTGAGAACCCATTTAAATCAAGCATTTTAAAAAAACTGAAGACAATGAAGAATAAGCCCATAAAATCAAGCATAAACTCATTCCAGTTCCAGTTTTTAAAATGTAAAAGCACACTTGCAGATGTTATATAAAATATAATAAGTAGTAATGGTTTAAGCTGTTGGATTTTACTTTTATTTTCAAATTCTTTAACAATAGAGTTTTCGCTAAAATCACTTTCCAATATTTTGTATTTTTTAGGTAATAGTTTTTGAATAGTTTTCAGAGTTAAAGTCTCTTTAGATTTTATGACTAATTCTTTTCTTTCAAAATCAACTACTAAATGATTAATAGCCTCAAAGTTTTTTAGAGCATTCTCAATCGACGCTTTGCAACTTAAACACGTCATTCCAGATATCAAGAATTTTTGATTCATGAGTTAAAGTTACATTAATAATTTTTGAGATAATTTGCTGAAAATAAACTTTTAGTTTAATATTAATAACCAAAGTTTTTTCCAAACTAAATACAATAAATGCCCAGCAATAAGACCAATAGAGAGTATTTTTTGACTTTTATATCCTCCACCAAAAAATTTTAATTTTCTTACTAATAAATAAGAAAGTATTATGCTTAATAAAATCCATAATCCAAATGCAGAATAGTCAACTAATGTAAAATCTTTCATATAATAAATATAAATGATTATTGATAAAACTATTTTTCAATTCATAGTTTATTATTATAAGTTAAAAAAAACAATTATTTTCGCGTTTTAATTATGAATATAAAAACAATTACTTCTGACCACCTGGGTGTTTTCACAAGCATTGCTTGTATGTTACACTGTTTAGCAACTCCCTTACTATTTATAACTCAAGCACAAGCTTCTACATTGAGTCATGAAGTTCCATTTTTTTGGCAATCAATGAATTACTTATTTATTATAGTTTCTTTAGCTGCCATAACACGTTCAGTACAAAACTCAACTAATACATACGTTAAAATTCTTTTAATTAGCGCTTGGAGTTTACTTAGTTTTTTTATTATTAATGAAAGTTTTGAAATCTATCACATTCCTGAATTTTTCACTTACTTAGCTGCTATCACTCTATCTGCTTTACACATTTACAATCTAAAGTACTGTACATGTAAAGATGAAGAATGTTGTGTCCACAAAAAATAAGTTGAAATTTATTTCATATTCTTTTCGATAAATTCTCTTACTCATTATTTTAATTTATTACTACGGCACAAAAGTTGTATTATTTATATTAAAAATTTAGTTATGAGAAAATTTATGGAATTCTGGGGAGTATATTACCCAATAATATTAGCATTCTTTTCGTTTGTTTATTCTGTAACACTTTGGTTTTCAGGGGATAAACTTGAAGGAATATTTGTAGGAATATGGGTTCCTTCAATATTATCAGCCTCAGTCGCTTTAAGACAAAGAAGAAGCGACAACCGTAATCTAAAAAGAAAATAATGGAAAATATTGGAATGTTTATTATGGGGAGTATTGTTTGTGCACTTTATCTTACAGGCTATCTATATATGATAAAGTATGCCAACGATTCCCACGATTCGGACTTAAAAAAAGATATTGAAAAGGCCAATAAAAACCGATCAAAAAATGGTAAATAGAACAATGTTTGATTTAACGTAAAAAAAAACATTATTCAATTTTAGATCTATAACAAAAATTATTTTCCTTAATTAATAGTAATAGTGATCTAAATTTTATTAATTTATAGAGTACAATAAATTATTACACAATTTGAATCTTTTAATTCTTTATGCTATTTCAACAATAGCGCTTTCTTTCTTTTGTTCAATTTTAGAAGCTGTTTTATTAAGCGTAAGCCCAACTTTTCTTAAAATCAAGATAAGTGAGGGTAAAAAGTATGCTTTTAACCTTCAAAAAATGAAAGAAAACATTGATGAGCCTCTAATAATAATTCTGACTTTAAACACTATTTCACACACTGTAGGAGCTATTCTTGTAGGAGTTCAAGCCAAGGAATTATACTCATCAATTAATAACAATTCTTACGATGTTTTTGGAATTCTCCTGACAGAAGATTTAGTTGTGGGAATTGTTTCTGGAATTATGACCATCTTAATTTTACTAGTTTCTGAAATAATTCCCAAAACATTAGGAGCAACGTATTGGCATAAACTTGTAAAAACTACTTCAATTTTTTTAAAAAATATTATCCCAGTATTTAAATATTCAGGAATATTATTTTTGCTTCAGTTTTTTACAAAACTGATTAATAAATCAAAAAATACCAATTTATTTTCCAGAGAAGATTTTTCAACTATGGCTGAAATTGCTGAAGAAGAAGGTGTTATTGAGGAGAGTGAATCTGATATTATTAAAAATATGATAAAATTCAAAGATGTTAGAATTAGAAACATTATGACACCTTTTTCAGTTATGAAAATTGCATCTGAAAATATTTCCATCGAAGAATTTTATAATAATAATCCTAATTTATCTTTTTCAAGAATTCCAGTTTACACAGGAAAAATGGATAACATTACAGGCTATGTTTTAAAGGATAATATTTTAGAATATATCGTAAAGAAAAAAGGAGATTTAAAACTTTCTGAAATAAAAAGAAAATCTGTAACCTCGGATTACGAATCCCCAATACCTAAAACTTTTGACAAATTAATTAAAGAAAGAGAACATATTTCTATAGTTTTAGATGAGTATGGCACTGTAAGAGGATTAGTAACTATGGAAGACATAATTGAAACTCTTCTAGGTCGTGAAATTATGGATGAAACTGATCTTGTAGCAGATATGCAAGTATTGGCTAAGAATCAAAAGCTTTAGAGTCTAATGAATTAAATAAAGACAATATCACTTTATTGTATATTTTTTTGAAATTTAACTGAGTTCTTCCTCTGAATAAATCTTAAGTAATTTATAAGATTGATCAAGTTTTTCTAACATATTTAAATACCTTTCAACTAAACTTTTCATTTGATTTAAGTCGCCCAAAAATTCATTTGAATAATAATAATTTCTGTCTATTATGAAAGAAGTTGGAACAAGGTCAGAATAAACGTATCCTTCCTGACTTTTTTCTTCTTTGGAAAAAAGAATTATTCTTTTATTAATTCGGGCAAGAGCTCTAAAAAAATAGTCATCAATTATTCTACTTACCGCCAAATTTCTTTGATTCAAATTGTTATATGTGTTTGAAAGTGCGTATCTAAAATTATCTGATTTAATTAGTCTTGTTGATCCAGTACTTTTTAATTCATCGTATAAACTGCTTTGAGAAAAAAACGAAACAGAGCCTCTTTCTGTTAATAATAACAGTTTTTCAGCAATTTGCTTATCACTTAAATCATTAGATTTATTTATAATATCAAAAATTAAGTCATCAGCCGCATTTCTACATCTTATTTGTAAATCTTTAATATTACTGATTTGAGTTCTTTCGCTTTCAATTATCGACTGCAAATCTTTAACTATTTCATTTTTATAATTTGCATTTTGATTTTCAACTCTAATTGAATCAATATAAAAAGACATTAAAACACTTAATAAAACCACTAATGATTGAAGAATGTATTTTATGTTATCTTTAAAAAACTTATTCATTACTTCAATATAAAATTTTAATTTTAAAAATATGAAGAAAATATTAATAATTGCATGTTTGATTTTTTACTCAAATATTTTTTCTCAAGACTATGACCTTGTTGAAAACATACAATACCAATATGACCAAAATGATGAATACTTTAATGAGCGTTCTAAGTTGGATATATATTATCCTAAAAATGAAAAAAAATTTGCAACCATAGTTTTTTTTCATGGTGGTGGATTAAGGAATGGCAATAAATATATTCCTGATTTTTTAAAAGAAAAAAATATTTCTATAGTTGCTCCGAATTACAGATTAAATCCAAAAGTAAATGCTCCAAAATATATTGAAGATGCAGCTGCTTCAATTGCATGGGTTTTTAATAATATCGAAAAGTATGGAGGAGACAAAAAATTAATTTTTATTTCTGGAAATTCTGCTGGAGGTTACTTAACAAGTTTAATCGGACTTGATAAAAAATATTTAAATAAACACGGAATAGATGCTAACGACATTGCAGGGTTAATTCCCTTAACAGGACACGCAATAACTCATTTTACCGTAAGAAGTGAAATGGGTATTGACCCTTTAAAACCTGTTGTTGATGATTTAGCACCTCTATACCACGTTAGAGCTGATGCGCCACCTATTCTCTTGCTTACTGGAAATAGAGAGTTAGAACTTTTAGGAAGGTTTGAGGAAAATGCCTACTTAATGAGAATGCTAAAAATTGCTGGACACAAAGAGGTTGAACATATGGAGTTTGATGGATATGGTCACGGAATTTCAATTCCAGCAATGCCAATTTTATTAAAAAAAGTAAATGAATTAACAGCGAAAATAAAAAGTAATCAATAAAAAAGTATTAAAGTTCATCCTAGACTTTTTTAATATTATTATTTAATAGCTGTTAAGAAAATTTAAAATCTGATGTTCTGACCAATAAAAATCTCCTTTTGAAATAAATCCTACATGGCCACCATAGCGTGGAGTCATTAGATTAAAGTTTAAGTTTTTTTTTGCCTCTGTAATTGGGAAACAAGATTCTGACAAAAAAGGATCATCCAATGCATTAATTAAAAGAGTTGGTTTTGAAATATTAGTTATAAATTGCTTGCTACTTGCTTTGGAATAATAATCCTGAGCATTTTTAAAGCCATTAATTTTACTAGTAAAATACTCATCAAAATCCGTTAACTTTTTTACAAGTTTTAATGATTGTATATCCAAATCATCAGGAAATTGCTTGTGTTTTAAATACATTTTTTTTGATAAGGTTAGTAAAAAACGCCAGTTGTAGAGTGTGTTTTCACGTCGCTGCAATGCTATCGACGAACCCTTTAGATCAACTGGAACAGAGATAGCTACACTAGCCTTAATTTTTGAACTTAAATTAAATAAGCCATCTCCATTATATTTTAAAATTAAGTTTCCACCTAAACTAAAGCCTACTAAATAAACAGAATCATAATTTGGTAGTACATAATTAATAACAGTATGTAGATCGTCTGTTTTACCACTATGATATGTGATCAACTGGCGATTAATTTCCCCACTACAAAAACGATAATTCAACGCAGCAATTGAATAACCATTTTTAGATAAAATTTTAGCAGTAGCCTGAATATATTTAGAGTCACTACTGCCTTCAAGCCCATGACATAATATTACAATTTTTTTACTTCCATTCTCAATAAAGTCAATATCTAAAAAATCATTGTCTGATGTTTCTAAACGCTTACGCTTAAACGCAACAGGTTTAATTCTTCTAAATAATGAACTGTAAATAGTATTAAAATGTCTATTCTTAAAAAGGAATGGAGGAGTATAATCAGTTGCTATTATAGGCATTGTGTTTAGTTATAAAATTGAAAATAAGATATTCCTATGATTTATTACGAGTAAAGTAATTGTTCTTCCAAAGAAAAAACATTATTAAAAAAGTAGCTGTAAAATAGTATTGAGAGGGTTCATTAAATGGGTCTAGTAAATCAGTTTGGTCACTGTAATCTGAAACGCCTAAAAGAAATAAACAAACAGCTATAATAAAAGGTAAATGTTTTAATTGTCTTTTCATAAACTACGCTTAAGTTTAAAACTTAAGATGTAAAATTAATGATGAAATAAGTAATAGAAAAGTAATTAAAGAAGAAATAGTGCGAATTAAATTTAAATTATTCCACTTAGATTCAATACTTGTTCTTAAAAACTTAATTTTTTGTATAGAAATAGATTCTAAGTTGGTTTTATCTAATTTTTTATTCAAAGGTATATTTCCGAATAAGGTTACACCAAACACTCCAATCCAATAACTAACAAGAGTAAATATAAATAGCCAAAAAATCTTATTAGGATATGAACCAAAAAATAAAATAGGAACCAACGCTACGGAAATTATTGAGAAAACAAATACAATTTTAAACGGAATATTTAATATGACTCGGTTCATAGATTGTAGTGATTTTAGATATTCTATATCACTTAATTTTCCTATGCCTGGTTTTACGGCATTTGACCAAGTAAAAAAAACACCTGACATCAATCCGGTTGATAATATTGCGGAGGCCAAAATAATTATTTCAATTTTCATTTCACAAATATAAGAACTGAGCTAAAAGTAAAAGATATGCCTAATTTGGATTACAGTTTGTAAAGTTTGGTTTTTTAGATTCTGGCCAATTAGTTATACTACCAAAAAAATCATTACAATTAGTCACTTTAGAAACATCCCATCCACTTAAATCTATTCCTTCAATATATTTGTCTCCAGAACTAGTACTGAAAAATCCAGACATATTTGTTGCTTTACTTACATCCCAATTATTAATATTAGGATTTGTAGTTTCTAATTGCATTGCTAGCCTAAAATCTTCTACATTACTTACGTCCCAATAACTTAAATCTGATTTAATAGGCTTATCAGAATCAAAAAGTCCATACATACTAGTCCAATTACTAACATCCCAATTTTCCATTCCTTTGATTTCAGTTCTTAAAAAAAGACCTTTTGCAGAATCTTCACTAGTAATTTCTACTTTAGTTGTAACAAGTACGCTTAAATCCGAGTAAGTGTTTAAAACGAGCTTTAACCAAGCTAAATCAACAGCAGTATAATTTACTTTATCCCATTCTGGGGCACCCTTAAGATTTTTTATATATGCAACACCCTGTGCATTAATAGGAGCCGTTGTTCCAACAGCAACCCAATCTCTAGCTTTTATTGTTACTCCATTTTCTGCAACATAAAAGGGTAATTCTTTATCTTCATCAGGTGAACAAGATACAAGTGAAATAAACAGTAATAGTAGAAGGAGTTTTTTCACAAAAAAAAATGAAATTTTTTAGTTAATATGAAAATTCTTCATCT